>OLGB01001029.1_pt1 | contig 35866 bp, 33 predicted proteins | sample 1605691 | NCBI WGS metagenome assembly OLGB01 (sample SAMEA3888925, study PRJEB22519) | human gut metagenome | biome: human gut; feature: human-associated habitat; material: faeces | place: Denmark | collected 2010
ATGGGCGTTCACTATGAGTTTCGCGTAGACTGCGGAGGCAGCATTTGGCTCGTGCATTCCACCGACTATGTGGAACCCGATACAAAAGTCGGAATTCAGATCCTTCCCGACGCTATACACGTCATGAAGGCGCAGGAGCTTCCTCCCGAGCGCGAACTCACAGAGGAAGAGCTGGAGCAGAGGGAATTGGCGCGCGAGGATGAGGAACAGTCATGAAAAGAAATGCTTTAGCGTATCCGTATATTGCGATATGGCTTCCCATTTTCATTATTGTGCCGATGATCTTCATTGCATATTACGCATTCTTTGATAATGGCCATTTCACATTGGAATTTGTGCGGAATCTGAAGGATGCGATGTATTGGAAGGTGCTTCTTCGGTCGGCTTGGCTAGCACTGAGAGCTACGCTCATCTGTCTCCTCATCGGATATCCGGTGGCGTACATGCTTTCAAACATGAAGAAATCCGTTGCAACAATGCTTTCTATATTCTACATACTACCGATGTGGATGAATGCTTTGCTAAGGACTTATGCATGGAAGGTGCTTCTGGCGGACGGAGGTATTTTCTCGGTGATTTTGGGCTGGTTCGGTCTTGGCGATGTTCAGCTGCTGTATACCGAGGGGGCGGTCTTATTGGGTACCGTTTATAACTTCCTACCGTTTATGATAATGCCCATATACACCACCCTCATGAAGCTGGACAAGTCATATCTTGAAGCTGCAAGGGATCTTGGCGCAAACGGCATACAAACATTTTTCAAAGTCGTACTTCCGCTGTCCAAGTCAGGCGTGATCTCCGGAATAACGATGGTACTGGTTCCTGCAATGTCGACCTTTGCAATTTCCAAGCTGCTTGGCGGCGCAAATCACGCGCTTTTAGGAGATCTCATTGAACAGAAGTTCCTGCTTAGCAGCACGGGATACGGTATGGGCTCGATCCTTTCGCTGATTCTGCTCGTACTGGTATTCATTTCAACCGCGATAATGCGATTTGTTGAAAAGAATACCGGAGAAGAGGAAGGGGGTACTCTTTGGTGAGAAAGGTCGGAGGCATTTTCAAATGGGTTTATCTGGCGCTCACGCTCATATTCCTGTACGCGCCCATTGCCGTGCTCATAATCTTCTCGTTCACCGATTCGAAGACTATGAGCAAATGGAACGGCTTTACACTATCCGCATACCGTGATATGTTTAACGATGCCGCGCTGATGCAGGCATTGAAGGTCACGCTAATAGTTGCGATCGTTTCGTCCATCGCAGCTACGATAATAGGTACCACCGCTGCAATCGGAATCAACTCCATGAAGCGAAGGAGAAGGCTGGCGATAGAGAACATATCGCAGCTCCCAATGATAAATCCCGATTTGGTTACCGGTATCAGTCTTATGATGCTGTTCTCGGTTGTCGGACTTAGCAGTAAGCTCGGATATTTGAGGCTTATTCTTGCGCATACCACCTTCAATATTCCGTATGTCATGTTTTCTGTGCTGCCAAAGCTCAGGCAAAGCTCCAATCTTTTGTATGAGGCGGCGCTGGATCTTGGCTGTAAGCCTACGCAGGCGCTGTGGAAGGTCGTCCTGCCGGATATTATGCCCGGCGTAATAAGCGGTTTTATCATGGCGTTCACACTGTCGATAGATGACTTTGTGATAAGCTGGTTCGTTGCGGACGGTGTGCAGAACCTGTCCATCTATATTTATGGACTGGCGAAACGAGGAATATCAACGAAGATCAATGCATTCTCTGCGCTGATGTTTGTTGTAGTGGTAACTCTGCTGCTGATAGTCAATATCAGGAGCATGAGGCAGGACAAGATTGATGCAGCCCAAAGAAAAAAGGTTGCAAAAACAAACTGAGTATGCTATTATTAGCAATTATTAATGAAAGGTATTGAATGAAATGAAAAGAATAATCGCTATCGCACTTACTATCGTTATGGCTGTCGCTTCAATGAGCTTCCTGACTGCATGCGTTGACGACTCAAAAACGATTTACGTTCTTAACTGGGGGGATTATATCGACCCCGATCTGATAAAGCAGTTTGAATCTGAAACCGGATACAAGATCAAGTATTCCACCATGACCAGCAATGAAGAGATGATGATCAAGCTTCGCAGCTCAGACTGCATCTATGATCTGTGCTTCCCTTCGGATTATGTCATTGAGAAACTTATTGCCGAAGATTTGCTTGCAGAGATAAACTTTGATAATATTCCAAACTACAAAAACATTGATGAAAGATTTTTGGAGTTCACCGAACAGTTTGACCCGGGCAACAAGTATTCGGTTCCTTATATGTGGGGAACTGTTGGCATAGTCTATAATACCGAAAAGGTTCAGGAGCCTGTTGACAGCTGGAGTATTCTTTGGGATGAAAAGTATTCAGGTCAGGTCCTTATGTATGACAGCATGAGGGACAGCATCGGAATAACCCTTTTGATGCTTGGCTATGATATTAATACCAGGAATGCCGATGAGGTTGCCGCCGCGCGTGATGCGCTCATCGCTCAGAAGAACATCAGGAAGGGCTTCTTTGGTGATGATATCAAGGATGCAATGATCAATGATCAGGGCGCTCTTGCCGTGGTCTATTCCGGCGATGCCATGATGTGCACCGATCCCGAGTACGGCAATTCCAAGCTTGCATACGCTGTTCCGAATGAGGGAAGCAATGTCTGGATCGATAATATGATTATTCCCAAGACCAGCACAAAGCAGGCCATCGTTGAGGAGTTCATCAACTTCCTCTGCGACCCTGAGGTTGCAATGCAGAACACCCAGTACATCGGCTATTCCACCACTAATAAGGCTGCGCTTGAGCTTATGGATAAGGAATGGACCGAGAACCCGGTCTATAATCCTCCGCAGGACGTACTTGACAGATGTACGATTTTCCATGACCTTGGCGACTTCCTGAATGTGTTTGAGGAAGCATGGAATAAGGTCTATTTTGAAAACTGATACCGACAACAATAAGGAGACTTTTATGATTAGACTTTATGAACTTCACAAGGATCCTGCAAAGTACGCAGGTGACATTGAGGTTTCCGGCTGGATAAAGACCGCAAGAGAGAGCAAGAACGTTGGCTTCATCGAGCTTGGCGACGGGTCTGCTTTCAGGAGCGTTCAGGTGGTTTATGAGCATGACGCTATCCCCGAGGACGTCAGCAAGTGTTTCTCAACCGGCTCTGCTATCACCGTAAGGGGTGAGCTGGTACTTACTCCCGACGCAAAGCAGCCGTTTGAGATTCATGCAAAGGAAGTCGTGATCGAGGGCGAATGCCCTTCGGATTATCCGCTTCAAAAGAAGCGTCACAGCCTTGAATACCTCCGCACCATTCAGCATCTCAGACCCCGTACAAACACCTTTCAGGCTGTTTTCCGTGTGCGCAGCGTAGTTGCCCAGGCGATACACCGCTTCTTCGATGAGCGTGGGTTTGTTTATGTACACACTCCTTTGTTTACAGGCAGCGACTGTGAGGGAGCAGGCGAGATGTTCCGCGTCACAACCCTCGATATGGATAACCCGCCCAAGACGGAGGACGGAAAGGTCGACTTCTCCAAGGACTTCTTTGGGAAGCCATGTAACCTGACCGTCAGCGGCCAGCTGCATGGCGAAGCCTTTGCACTTGCATTCCGCGATATTTATACCTTCGGCCCGACCTTCCGCGCCGAAAACAGCAACACCGCTCGCCATGCCGCAGAGTTTTGGCAAATAGAGCCCGAAATGGCGTTCTGCGATCTCAACGGATACATGGACACTGCGGAAGCAATGATTAAGTACATCATCAATACGGTGCTTGAACGCTGCCCCGATGAGATGAACTTCTTCAACCAGTATATGGATAAGACTTTGCTGGAAAGGCTTAACCATGTCGTCAACTCAGATTTTGTTCGCTGCAGCTATACGAAAGCGGTTGAGCTGCTGCTAGCGTCCGGCCAGGAATTCCAGTATCCCGTCTATTGGGGCTGCGACCTTCAGACCGAGCATGAGCGTTATATCTGTGAGCAGATCTACAACTCTCCGGTGTTCCTGACCGATTATCCGGCAGAGATCAAGAGCTTCTATATGCGTCTTAATGACGACGGCAAGACCGTTGCGGCGGCTGACCTTCTCGTTCCCGGCGTAGGCGAGATAATCGGAGGCAGTCAGCGCGAGGAGCGTTATGATGTCCTCAAGAAGAAGATCGAAGATCTCGGTATGGATATGAGCTACTATGAGTGGTATCTTGACCTTCGAAAGTATGGCGGAGTTAAGCACGCCGGCTTTGGTTTGGGATTTGAGCGCATACTCATGTATCTGACCGGTGTCAGCAACATCCGTGATGTTACTCCGTTCCCGAGAACGACCGGAAGCATGGAGCTTTAAGATAATCGCATAACAGCCCACAGGCATGAGCTTGCGGGCTTTTACTATTGAGTGCATACTTTTTCGTTGACCGCGAAATAAAGCGTATAAAGCCGAATAGGAGGCAAAAATGAAGGACGGATTTATTAAGGTGGCTGCCTGCTCGCCCAAAATCAGGCTCGCAGACACAAAATATAACGCAGACAGAATAATCGATTCGATTCGGGAAGCGGACGGGCAGGGAGCTAAGCTGCTGGTATTCCCGGAGCTGGTTTTGACCGGCTCGACCTGCGGCGAACTCTTCCTGCAGGACACTCTGCTGGATTCGGTATTGATACAGCTTAAGCGAATTATTGATGAGACAAAGGAATGCACGCTTGTTTCGGTTATCGGCGCGCCAATCAAGCACGACGATTGCATCTATAACTGCGCAGTTGTTTTGGCCGGGGGCAGCGCTGCAGGTATCACCGTCAAGCGAAGCAATAATGATCAGCGTTATTTTTCTTCGCCGGGAGCAGTGATAGCTGATATGTTCAGCGAACTTGGCACATGGTTCGGAGACAAGAATACGATATATAAATGCGAATTCATGGAGGAATTTTCGTTTGGCGTAGAGATAGGCGGCGATTGTATGCTTGCAGATTCTGGGAGCGAGATGCCGAGTAGTAACTGTGCCAGGATAATTGTCAATCCGGCCGCGGATGCGGAGCTCATCGGCAGCGCCGGGTGGAGAAAGAGCTTTGCCGGCGTTGAGTCTCAAAAAACAATTTCTGCATACATCTATTGCGGAGCAGGTGAAGGCGAATCAACCACCGATATGGTCTTCTCAGGGCATAGTTTTATCTATGAAAACGGAGAGCTGTTGGCGGAGAACGAGCCGTTCTCGGGAAATGGGCTTCTCATTTCAGAAGTCGATCTTGGAAGACTTGCCTTCGACAGAAGAAAGAGAAACAGAATCACGCGTTCCACGAAAAACGATAGAGTTTTTTCGCTATGCACTGTACAGACTGAGTATGAAAACTATGAGGATCATTTGGCTGAATACAAACAAAGGGCATTCATAGATACGAAGCTTACACGGCGATTTGACAAACTCCCGTTTTTGCCCAAGGATAGAAGGAAAATGCATTCAAGAGCCGAAAGCATTTTGATGATGCAGGCTGCAAGCCTTAAAAGCAGGGCAGAGCATATTCATACAAATGCGCTGCTTATCGGTATCTCCGGAGGGTTGGATTCATGCCTCGCTCTGCTTGCCTGCGTAAAGGCTTGTGATTTGATGAAGGTTGACAGGCAGTTTGTTCATGCCGTTACAATGCCATGCTTTGGAACAACGGAACACACCAAGAACAACGCCGTAGAGCTTTGCGACGCGCTTGGCGTTACGCTTCACACCGTACCGATCGCCGAAGCGGTTCGCAGGCACTTCTCTGACATTGGACACGATGAAGGCGACCATGATGCGACTTATGAAAATGCTCAGGCGAGGATGAGGACGCTCGTGCTGATGGACATGGCAAATTCTCTTAACGGAATAGTTGTTGGCACCGGAGATCTTTCGGAGCTTGCACTTGGCTGGGCGACATATAATGGCGACCATATGAGCATGTACGGAGTTAATGCCGGCATTCCAAAGACGTTGATAAGACAGATAGTGCGCAGCTATGCGGAGACCTGCGGTGATGACAGAATCAGGGAAGTGCTTATGAGCATATTGGATACACCAATTTCTCCCGAGCTCCTTCCTGCGGAAACGGATGGCAGGATAGCTCAAAAGACCGAGGATCTTGTGGGTCCGTACGAGCTGCACGATTTCTTCCTCTATTATGTGGTCAGATACGGATACAGCCCTGTAAAACTCTACCGCGTTGCCAAGGAAGCGTTTAGGGGTACCGAGTTTGATGATGAAGAGATACTGAAGTGGCTCAAGAACTTCTATAGGCGGTTCTTCAGCCAACAGTTCAAACGCAGCTGTATGCCGGACGGGCCAAAGATCGGCACTGTCGGGCTTTCGCCAAGAGGTGATTGGAACATGCCGAGCGATGCAAACGCAAGAATATGGCTCGATGAACTGAATACGCTTGAATAGTGTTCTTCTCTTCGGGATTCGCAAATGTGCGGATCCCTTTTTGCATAATTAGGCTAAAAAACGAGAAACTACTACTGATAAATGAATTTGGAGGTAGTATGGGAAGGATCGGAAAACATTCGTTCGTTTTGGAACGCCGACCGCATATTGTTTCATCGGCAAGCTATGTTGGAGATAAAGAAGGCAAGGGTCCTCTCGGAGGATGCTTCGATGTTGTATGCAAGGATGACACGCTTGGCCTTGACAGCTGGGAACAGGCTGAAAGCAGGATGTTTGAAAGCAGCGTAAGGGTCGCACTTGCAAAGTTTGGGGCTCAGAGTTCGGATCTTAGCTGCCTGATGGGAGGCGATTTGCTCAATCAGATAATATCGGCAGGCTTTGCCGCAAGAGAGATACGAGCTCCGTTTCTCGGACTCTATGGTGCATGCTCAACCATATGCGAGGGTATCGTTGTAGGCAGCATGCTTGTGGACGGAGGCTATATGGATATGGTCGCCTGCGCCGCCAGCAGTCATTTTTCATCCGCCGAACGCCAATATCGCTATCCATTGGAGATGGGCGTGCAGGAAACGCCGACTGCTCAGCGAACGGTGACCGGCGCAGGCTGCGTTATTATAAAGGATCCCGACAATCTCTGCGGCGATTATCCGTTTATGAATATAGTGATTACCGGCGGTACTGTCGGAAGTGTTGAGGATTATGGCATTACGGATGCAAATAACATGGGCGCTGCTATGGCGCCGGCGGCGGCAGAAACGATATGCACGCATTTTACGGATACAAATACGACCCCGAGGGACTATGACAGGATCATAACAGGGGACCTTGGAAAGTTCGGAACGGAGATGCTGTATGAGCTTTGCTCATCCCAGGGATACAACATCAGCGGCAGACACGATGATTGCGGAAAGCTGATGTTTTCGGAGGAGCAGAATGTCGTCTGCGGTGGCAGCGGCTGTGGCTGCGCTGCTACCGTCCTTTCCGGTCATTTACTGCCGATGCTGGAAAGTGGAAAATACAGGCGAATCCTTTTCCTCGCAACAGGAGCGTTGCTTAGCCCTGTCAGCAGTTTGCAGGGCGAAAGCATTCCATCAATAGCGCACGCAATAGTAATTGAGCATTCGGAGGAACAACGATGAGCAGCATAACGGACTATTTATTGGCATTTGTGATCGGAGGAGCGATATGCGTTGTTGGTGAACTGCTGATGAGCTTGACCAGATTGACGCCGGCGAGAATACTTGTTATCTTTGTTACCGCAGGTGCGATTCTGACGGCGTTCGGACTGTATAAGCCGTTGATAGATATTGGCGGAGCCGGCGCATCCGTACCGCTCACCGGATTTGGCTATTCGCTTGCGGAAGGAGCGATCGAGGGCGCAAGAAGCGATGGATTGCTTGGCGCAATAACCGGAAGCATAAAAGCAACCGCTGCCGGAATAGCGGCAGCGATCTTCTTCGGATATTTATTCGCGCTGATATTTACACCGAAAACCAAGGATTAGTGCATTATGACTCGCAGCTGTCCTCATAATGAAGCGCAGCGCCGACTGCTGTTGCGAAAACAGCGTTTTCAGGGACGATGAACTCGATAGGGTATAGCGAGCGGCACATCTCGATTATATCCATAAGCTGATGTATCTGAGTAAGCGCACCGGTCAGGATGACCTTCTTTACGCTAAGTCCGCGACAAGCGAATACTGCCATAGTCAGTATTGTCTGCATAACCATGTTGATCAGTCCGAGAGCCATGTCGCTGTCACTTGCGTAGTCGCAGATATTGCCGAAATTAGCCGCAGTTATCTCCATTCCAAGCTTATCAATATCGTTCTTTGAAATATCACCTACGGTCAAATCAACATTATGAAGCTGGCCCGTTTCGGCAAGTGTGCAGATGCTTTCAAAATCGGTGGAGCCGGTAAGCCTTCTTCCAAGCCCAATGATGGTGCCTCCGCCGACGCCGCTGCCACCAATATGCGAATACTGTTTGTCGTTGGCATGGATGAAGGCAGTACCGGTACCCATGCTGACGACGACAGCTTCATGTGTGTTTGCAAGCGCAAGCCCTCCGCGGGCGGTGGCGGAGAATTCCTCGATCCTGGTGGTAGGAATGCCGTATATGTCGCCGACCAGATATGAAGCGCCAACTCCGGTAATATAGATTCTGTCAACGTCGGAAAGGGAGAAACCGTTGGAGTTGATATAGTTTCCGAGCGCACCGTAGAGCGAAGTTATCTGGTCATAAGCCCGAACCATCATTGTTGAAAGCAGGGTTCCGTCATGCTTGAGTCCAACTATTTTAGTAGTTGAGCCTCCGACATCGATTCCAAGAATAATATTCATTAATTGAACCTTTCGTGGTGTAGTGACACGGATTGATTATAGCGTATCGATAATGAAAAGTAAATACCCATCACAACAGACTCGGCATCGCTCTGCGGTGCCGAGTCCGTTTAGCTTAGCTTAGTGGGTTTCGTTATACTTCCTGATGCCCATTGCGAGCAGATCCATTGCCCTTTCAAGGTCAGCCTGCTTAAGGACATAGGCAATGCGTATCTCATTGCGTCCCTTGCCGGGAGTAGCGTAGAAGCCTTCACCGGGCGCGAACATAACGGTGTCGCCGTTGTCGTCAAAGTCGGTGAGCAGCCACTGCTGGAAGGTATCGGCGTTATCCACGGGAAGAGCAGCCATCATATAGAATGCGCCCTGGGGAGCGGTAACGACTACGCCGGGGATCTCGAGCAGCTTTGCATAACAGGTATCCCTGCGGAGCTTGTATTCCCTGCGAACCGCATCGAAGTATTCGGAATCAACATCGTACAGAGCAGCCGATGCGACCTGGTCGAGGGTGGCGACGGAAAGCCTTGCCTGACAGAACTTGAGCAGCTGCTGCTGGAGAAGCTTATTGCGGGTGATAATGGTACCGATACGGGCACCGCAAGCGGAGAAGCGCTTGGAGACGGAGTCGATGATAACAGCGTTTTCGCTGATGTCGTCAAATTCACCAATGGTTGCAAGCTTTTCACCGCCGTAAACGAACTCGCGGTAAACCTCGTCACCAATCACAAACAGGTCATGCTCTTTGGCAACGTCTGCAATGGTGCGGAGCTCATCATGGGTGAGCACGACGCCGGTGGGGTTGCCGGGGTTGGTGAACATGATCGCGCGGGTGTTTTCGTTAATAAGAGCTTCAAGCTTTTCGCGGAAAGCATAGCGATAGCCTTCCTCGGGGGTAGTGGTGAGAGGACGGATAGTGCCGCCTGCACTCTTGATAAAGGTATTGTAGTTGGGATAGAAGGGTTCGGGGATGATAACCTCGCTTCCGGGATCCAGAATGCTTAGCATGAGCATCTGGAGGGCTTCGCTGCCGCCGGTGGTGATGAGGATATCGCTCTCCTCATAATGAATACCAAGGTCTTCATAGTACTTCTGTACTGCCTTGATGAGTATTGGCATACCGGGGGAAGCAGCATATTCGAGAACGGGAAGCTCAAAATTCTTAACTGCATCAAAGTATGCAGGCGGGGTAGCGATATCGGGCTGACCGATATTGAGATGGTAAATCTTCTTTCCCTGCTTTTCGGCGGCTACTGCATAGGGATGGAACTTGCGCATAGGAGAAAGATTGCAAGCCATTGCTTTTTGTGAGATTTTCATTGAATCCTCCAAACAAATAATCATTAGGGCAAAAAGCTGCTGTCCTATCGGGCAGCTCTTCAGCCCACGAACATAAAGCAATTTTAGCACTTCGTTCGTGATTTTGCAACGGTATTTATTAAGACGATGGATATATTAGCAGCTTTTAGTTTGTACTTTTGAAATTTGCGCTGCTTTTGCTATTTCCTTAATATCATAAACGGCATATTGAATTAGTGCATTGAGCATCAGAATCATGTCTGCAATGCACAGCCACATGGATAGGGTGGGGGATATGGCGGGAAATATGATATGCACTGCCATGACTGCAACGGTGACGGTAGTGCACAGCTTTCCGTACCATTTGGCGCTGTAAACCCTTCCGGTATACCTGATGACAAGTAGCCCCAGAACCAGCATGGAAAGCTCCTTTGCTGCAAAGACTGCAAACAGTATCCGCATCCATTTGAATCTAAGCATAAGGCAGATTATCACAGCAGCATGAGTCAGCTTATCGGCAATTGGATCGAGCACTTTGCCGAGATCTGTCACCTGCCCCAGTGACCTTGCGATGTATCCGTCAAACACGTCAGAAAGCGTTGAAATGAGCAGAACGGCGAACGCAAGCTCAGTATTGTCGCTGGTATATATCACAATGAATACGGGTATCAATATGATCCTAAACAAGGAAAGCATATTGGGTATGGTCAATACCTGTTCACGGCTGAACCAGCTGTTTTTACCTGCTTGTTGATACTTCATATTTCCCTCCGAAGTAAACACCTATTTACAGTATCTGTTGATATCTATTAGCACTATACCACCAAATCTTTCTTCTTTTCATCAATTCCAGTACATAATTCGATATTTTATCCATTTATTGGCGGCAGACCAATACGAGAATAATATATTATTATTAAATCTATCGGGGAACTGTCATATGTGGTAAAATTGATATGTTGGTTTTACCGACAAATAGATAAAAGTTAGGAGAAAAACATGAAGAGAATTATCAGCGTCTTACTGTCTGTCATGCTTCTCGTGACTATCGTTCCGGTAGCAGCAGAAACAAAAACGGATGCAGACACTCGCCTTATCAATCAGGGCGTACTTGAGATAGACGATGACGGCAGCGACGGCTATTCGGGAGATTATGTCGTTATCTACAACCCGAGCACCAGCGCATATTCGGATGTAAGCACCGGCAACATGAGCGGTCTTATCGAAACCGAGATTGGTACATCGCTGATCGGCGGAATGGATGCCGTCAAGAGCGATAGGCCGTATAGGATCGATATCGATTCAGAGCTTGCAGATAAAAATGAAAAGGCTCCCGAGTTCGCATCCGAAAAATCCATTTCCTTTGAAGTAGGCGATACGCATGTTTTCAGCATCAATTCAAGCTATTGTCCGCTTCCGAGTACAAGCGTTGAGTTCGAGGTGCTTGCCAAGGGTGAACATTGCTATATTTGGACCCCGACGTCTACCGCTTCGAATGTATACCCCCTGGACAGCATCGACTCGAGCTTCGGTCAGCTCTGCGCTGATGAGTTCGATTCAAAGTTTGACCTTATGCAATCCTCATTCGGCAACCATTCAAACGGAAGTCAGGGCGATGGCAGGCTGAACATACTGTATTACAATATTGATGACGGTTGGACTCCCGGCAATGGTTATGTGGCAGGCTTCTTCTCCTCCGCAGATCTGGCAAGCAATGGTATGCCCATTCTGAACATCGATACCTATCCCGGCGTTTATTATGTAACTACCGATGGCGAAGTCATAGCCGATGTTACGGATACTTACGGTACCATGGTGCACGAATACCAGCATCTCATCAACTATTCGGAGTGCGGCTACAGCGATACATGGATCAACGAATGCATGAGTGCCGCTGCTGAGGAGATCTGTTACCCCGGCAGCAGCATAGCTCCGAGGATCCAGTCTTGGATGAACTATAAGTTCAGCGTGAACGACGATTGGCTCAATCCTCCTGCAGAGCATGAGTACCAGTCCTCCTGGAGCCTCCACAACGGCTTCTCGATGTATGATTGGAGCAACTGGCTCGATATGTCCGATAGGCTTGCGCTTTATGCCCAGGTATCGCTTTATGCTCAGTACATTTACACCCAGTACGGCAACTCCACCTTCCGCGCGATCCTCGAGAGGCTTGCAAACGGTCAGGAATTCCAGTATGCGTTCCAGAATGTAACCGGGCAGAGCGCATCCGAATTCACAAGGAATTTCCGTATTGCGCTTACCGCAAATGATCCCAACGCTGAGGATGGTATCTATGGCTTCAGTATGCAGGAGGGTTATGATCCTTCACAGTATCATGACGTAGAAAACCTGTATAACTGGCTTTCTCCCGTTGTGTTCACGGGCAGCTCATGCACAATCTCGGGCGGCGGTGCAATCACCATTAAGCCCGTTGACGGCGTTTACTATCCGCCTGCAGGCGCCGGAAGCTCGCTTGAGTATTATGGCATCACGCTCGATGCTATTCCGCCTGAACCCGTTCCGCTATCCAACATCAGCATCAACCCCACTTCGGTCAGCGTTTATACCGGAGCGACCGTAAGGCTGACCGCCGTAAGGGAACCCGAAAACGCCAATAATTATGAGCTGACATGGACTTCCTCCAACAGCAGCGTTGCAACGGTTAGCGGTAACAACAAGTTTGCAACCGTTACCGGAGTAGCTCAGGGTACCGCCACTATTACCTGTACTGCGCATGACCTCCTCAATGACCGAACCTATACTTCAACTGCAGCGGTTACCGTATTGGGCATGCCCACCGTTAACGATGCGCTTAATGTTGAAAACGGCACGCTGGAGTTTACAACAGGCTCAACATATCCTTGGGAAGTCGTATTTACCGCTGACGGCAGGGTTGCGGCTAAGAGCAGCAACGAGGGCGTTGAAAGCTCGAGCTCAACCATTACTCTAACAGTCAATATGAATGCCGGCGACACAATGAGCTTCGATTGGAGCGTAAGCAGTGAATCCAACTATGATAAGCTCTTCTTTAAGGTAAACAATGTCGAGCAGTCCAATATCTCCGGCTCCGTTGCGTGGACCACTGTGTCCTATACGGCGGCAACCACCGGCAGCTACACCTTTACCTGGGTCTATAGCAAGGATGGCAGCGTCAATCGTGACGAGGACTGCGGCTATCTCGACAATGTCAGCGTGCCCGGCTATACCGGCGGCAGCGAATATGAGCTTGGCGATGTAAATATGAACGGCAGCGTAGATATGAACGATGTTACTCTCGTTATGCGCCATGCTATGGGCCTTATCAGCCTCAGCAGCGAACAGTGTCAGCTCGCGGATTACAACCATGACGGCAATGTCAATACGGCCGATGCAGCCGCTATTATGCGTCGTGCAATGGGCATATAACATAGTATTTCCGCATTGATTAGTTCGGATGGGTATGGTATCATATACCCATCCGTTTCTTATAGGAGATCGTATTATGAAGATCATTGTTACCGGGTTTGAACCCTTTGGAAATGAAACAGTCAATCCATCGTGGGAGGCCGTAAAGGCGCTGCCCGATGTTGCAGCAGGCGTTGAGCTGGTCAAACTGGAGCTGCCCGTGGTCTATGATACCTGCGGATCCCTGATAGGGCAGGCGATAGCCGCGCATGAGCCTGCTGCGGTCATGCTCGTGGGTCAGGCAGGCGGAAGATCATGCATTACTCCCGAATTTGTAGCAATAAACCAGCGTGACGGAATTGCCGATAATTCGGGAAAGGCATACAGCGGAACCAAAATAGCAGACAACGGACCTGATGCGTTTTTTTCAACGCTTCCGGTAAGAAAGATGGTGGAGCGCATGAACGAGGCAGGCATACCTGCGAAGCTTAGCTATACCGCAGGAACCTATGTCTGCAATAATCTGATGTACGAAGCACTCCGCCTGACGGAAAAGACCGAAACGATATGCGGATTTGTGCATATTCCGTTTTCTTCGGAGCAAGCGGCAGCGCATGGCGGCTCGTATCCAAGCATGGAAACAGCTTTATGTACTCGGGGACTAATGAAATGCCTTGAGGTGATAATAGAGCAGATAAGAGCATAACAAAAAAGCAGAGGCTCGAAACCTCTGCTTTTAATTTGCTATTTTGCAGCTATTTAGCGCACTCATTACCGCTGCGCCTCCGGTCGGTTTCTTTCCCGTAAAGCCTCATGGCGCAGTCATGGCAAAGCTGCCCGACGCCTTCCACATAACCCATGCGGAAATCGATGTGCAGGCTTCGGGGCACGTTTGTAAGCCGTCCGCACAGAACACAGGTCTCATACCTGTCATCACGTTCCGTGGCTTGGCTTGCTTCTATCTTTTCTGCGGCTTTATACATATAGTCATCTCCAATGAATGACGGTGAAGCTGAATGGGTCAGCAGCTTCACCGTCGGGTCTTAGTGTGCTTTATTTCTCCGCAGAACTGCGTTTTCTGCTCTTTTTTAGCAGCACTGCGCAGCCTATCACAGCGCCCAATGCGACGAGCACAACGCCGAAATCAAAGCGGCTTGCTTCGCCGGTAGGGGGAGCAGGAGGCGCGGAGGGTTCCTCTGAGGGCTCCTCTGAGGGCTCAGAGGAAGGTTCCTCGGAAGGCTCCGGAGTGGGTTCGGGAGTTGGGGTAGGAGGAATGAACTCTTCCTCAACGCTGAACACCCAGGTAATGGTTCCCACTGCGTTCTGGAACTCATCGCCCATTTCAAGAGAGGCATTGAGCGACAGATCGAGCGTGATCTCAGCGCCGGCGGCGAATTCGCCAAGCAGAACGCCGTAGCCATCATCATCCGCAAGGCCGCCCTGTTCGTTGGCCGGGGCGTTGAATATCTCGGATTCGCCGTTATTGACCGTGAGGGTGAAATACGAAAGGAATTCCGCATCCGCAGGGTCAACAGGCAGTGCTTTGAGATAGATGTTAACGGTCATATCGCTCGAATTGCGAATCAGGATCTGCTGCTCGAGAGAATCACCGGGCATAACACCCTTGAAATTGGAGAACAGGTCGGTCGATTCGGGGGTGAATACGAACTCGTGCTCTTCGCCGGTGAAATCCACGGTCGGAAGCCCATCGGCAAAGGCGGAGACGCATGCAAGCGCAAGGCAGGCGACAAGCATCAGAGCAACAAGCTTAAATTTTTTTCTCATACTCAGTTACCTCCTTGTTCCGTCTTGGCGAGCGTGCCATCCGTACCAACTACTACCGGCCATACTTCTCCAACTGTCGAAGTCGGGAGCGACTGGACGGCGGAGGCGATGACCTGAAGCTCAAAATCGTACTCGTGCTCTCCATCTTTTACGGTACAGCTCTTGATAAGAATGGGAGTAGATTCGTCCGGTTCGATAACGGTCTTGCAGTAGTAGAAACCATCAGAACCTATGAACCAGTCAGCTTCGTATCCGCTGCCGTCTTTGCCCCAAGTGATGTCGCAATCTAATTTGAGAGAAGCAGGCTTTGCGGCAATATTGCCCTCATCGTCCACCCATGCCGGAACCAGCGCAACGCGGATATACGCAGGAACGTTACCGGTGTTCTTTATTCTGACATCGGACTTGGTTATACCATCGAACGTCTCATCAACTTGTATGGTAACCACACCCGGAATAAACGAGTTGACAACATGTTCGGGGGTGCTGGTAAGCCATGCCAAGCTGCCGGATACGGCCGCACAGGCGAGAATACAGACGCAGAATGCTATCAGAAACGGCTTGATGGACCGTTTGGGCTTGCGCGAATAGGTTTTAATCTGCCTCATCGGTCAAGTCCTCCTTTCCGGGAATGATAGCGGGCATTGGGCTGTATTCCGGACTGTCATTTGAGTTAAATACGTTCGTTGCCACTGCTTCATCGCTGAGCCAGAACTCGTTGTTAAGTCTGTTGGTCATTGTGACGATTGCTTCTTCGGGGCTTTCGGCGGGAAGCGTTGCTAAGACGCCATTTTGTCCTTCAACAAGCTCATATCTCCAGGACCAGTCGGTGTTCTCTCTGACGGTGTAGTCGCCGACAGGAAGGCCGACAATCGTACGGCTGCCTGCACCGACAATGAGAACATTGTACTCGGCTGAAGGAAGTATAGTGACTTCTCCAACCTTAATACCGGGGTAACTAACCTTAAAGATAAAGCTCTGATCCGAATCCTGAAGTTTGCCTTCTGCGATAGCCTTTTCAACCGTCAATGAGCAGGTGTTGACATGCAGTATGAACTTACACGGAACTGCACCTTCTGTACCGAAGTCACAGCCTGAGTGCTCACATTCATCATGCACAAAGGTCACATGGTGATCAATAGCGGTTTCGCCGATCTTTACCAATACATTGACTGGGATATCATCGGGAACGACGATATAGCCTTTCTTAATGGCATTCTCGGGCGTGGTGGCATAGTCAAGCTTAAGCGTGGGTGCGCTGCCCTCCATAGTCACCGAACTGTCCACAGTTTCGTCATGCTTCCAAGCAACGGACTTATAGTTTGCCGTATACTGTCCGCCATACCAGACCTCGCTGTCAGCGAAGGTTAGAAAGGGCTTAAAGACATTGATTATGCCGCTGTTGCTGACGGGCTCGACGTCCATCCGATTGGGCGTGCCGGAAGCGCCGGTTCCAGCAGACTTAGGAGTAACAGTAACAGTGATGGAATAGGTTGTGTCATCGGACAGTTCGTCAATGCCAACTGTGACAGCATTGCCGCTTGCATCCGTGATAACAACGCTTATGTTCACATACTCCGTTTGCCAGGTTTCAAGACCGTAGTTATTATCTGCCTCTGCCAGATCAAGTGAGACACCTCCGACGGTGACGGTCGCATCTTCCTTGAGCTGCGCTGCGGTCAGGCCGTTCAGCAGATATACGTTCTTGTCGCTTGCGGTTACGGAAACATCGCCAATCGGAACGTTTACCTGGGGACGCTCAAATGTCAACACCGGGTTAATGGCGCTACTATTCTCGTACACGCCGGCATTCGCATTGGTGTACACATTGTTGCCGCCAAGGAAGCCGGCTTTCGGGCTGACGGTGAATCTTATCACCAGCTTGTGGCCGTGGTAAGTAACTTCACCGTTATTGGTTACAGTTCCTACATAGTTTTCGGCAAAGTCAAAGCCGGTAACGCTCACCTGACTGCCAAATATGGTAGCCTCTGCGCCCATTGCATCAGCGTTTTTCGTCCAATCACTATTGGGACCTTTGTATTTCCAGGTCTCAAGCGTTATGCTGTCAGCCGTTGCGCCTTCCGGTAGAGTGAATGCCGGGGCGATGATATCCTTTATGACGGTCGCACTGCTCAGGGTAGTGGAGGAACCACCGGTTTCTATCTGTTGGCTGATCTTCTCAAAGATATCGTTGAGAGCGTCAGCGTCAGCTGCGGAAAGATAGTAGCTTGGGCTCTGCACAGCACCGTTGTTTGAAGACAGATTCTGCATGAACCAGTTGCACGCATTGTTCAGATTATTGTTCTGCTCCAAGTTTCCACTTGGCTTTGCTCCGGCACTGTTGGCATTAGCACCTGTGAAAATGCCTACGGAGTACACAGTTGCACCAGCATTTTTAATTTCACTTGAAATAGATATTGCATTGTTTGCAACATCAATCTGAAATCCGTTGGATTTCGTAGGTGCACCATCAGTAAAAACAATTACAACACGATTACGCTTATCATTTGATGAGACAGGGTTCTCGTTCAGAATACGCTTTGCCATGTCCATACCTAGATCAACCTGTGTTGCTCCTTCTGCGGCAAGGGCATCAATAGCGGCTTTGACCATGCTCTGACCAGGCATAGTATCCATGTTCTGAAGAACATCTTTCAAATTCTGGTTCGTGATATTGTTGTATTGTACGCCTACACTCCCACTGTTAGTTCCGGAGATTGAAAGAAGCTCAGTGTTGTCACCATAGCCGGATTTACTGGCAAAGCCAACAACTGCAATACGGTGATTAACATCGTCGTCTGTTCCAAGCCGACCATCTTCGCCCTTTGCTTTCACAGCTACCGCATCGGCAAATGCAGTTACAGCATTCTTCAATGCTTCAAGGCGAGTGGTTTCCACAGCAGTCCTCAGATACAGTTTATCATGGATGTTGGGAGTGTTGTTCAGCCCATATGATACATGCGAACCTTCTGACCATGAATATGTATACTTAACTCCGCTCAAAGTCAAATCCCAGCTTACTGATACCTGAGCATAACTACCATCATCAAGCTTATAAAAGAGATTATTTTGTTGATCGTAGTAGTCAAAGTTCGTCATATCGGAATAACTCTCATAGTTATAACTGCTGGTGAAGCTATCATCCATACTTCCCGACTGGTCAAGCACCAGGACGATATCGGTGGGGATATCCTCCGTAACCTCGGTGATGATCTGCGAACCGGTTGCATAGGCCTCCAGAGTGATGGTATAGGTACCATCTCCGTTTGCAACGGCGTTTTTTGTTATCACCATACCGCTGTCACCATTTCCGCTGCCCGTATCGTCGCCGGATACGGATGCGCCGCGAGTGGGCGAGCCGCAAACCGGGTCGAGCAGGGGAGCGACATTGGTGAAGTTGACAGTTGTATAAACATACTCAAGGTCGCCATCCTCTTCGGCGGCGGCGATAAGCTCGTTTATATGCTCTTCAAGCGCGGCATACTGCTCCTCGGTGAGAGAATCGATAAATGCGCTCAGCTGTTCGTCGGTGAGCCCTTCAAGCAGCGCGTGAGCCTCCGCAAAGGTCGCGGCTGCCATAAGGTCATTGTACAGCGCGGCATAATCGGGAGCTTCCACCGGGGTATCGGTATCGGACGGAGCGGGAGTTACTGACGGCGCAGGGGTCGGGCTGCCCGAATTCGTTTGGCTGCCCATATTGGCGATGCCGCCTTCGGTCAGCGCGACAATGGCTGAGCCCATGGGCGTAATAAGGCATAAGCAGAGAAGCAGTGACAATAGCCCTTTAAGTATCTTCATGTGCTATACCTCCTTTTCTAAAGATTTTTTGTGAAATGCTCACTCTGCGGGCCAGCCCTGCGCATCCAGAACGGTTGCGCCGTTGTTTGCATACTGTACAGCCTCTGCGTCAACATCGATGCTCAGAACCGCATCCATATAGGAGTTGCCAAGGCTGATGTCGAATGCTACGTTTGAGAACAGCTCGTTGGTGAAGGCACCGCCGTCAACGGGGCTGTTGTAGTAATAGTAGCCGTCCGAATAGGTCCAATCGGTGGTGTTGTAATCGAGGGTGATGTCGTCGGTTGACAGCGCCTGCTGGTTGGCATCGGTGCAGCTCATGGTGACCTTTACACGGATCCATGCGGTGTTGTCTCCGGTGTTTTCGATTTTAACGACCTTTGCGATGGTGTCGCCGGGCATAACACCGGTCTGATTCACAAAGGGATCGCCGTTTTCGTCGGTCTCATGGATAGCTATCCCGAGATTGCCGGCGGTTATCTGATTGTTTGCAGTATCCTGCGCGGTGAAGTAGGCGAGGGAGCCGAGCGCAAGGATGGATACGCAGGCGATAATGGCCGCTAGAATCGTAATCTTCTTCTTGGTATTCATATTCTTTGCCTTTCTTTTATTTATTATAATGATTTATTTGCTGTTTGCGGCTTTTGCACCGCTGCTCACATATACCGCCACCCCGGCCGCTTTTGCGGCCAGGGCAACGTTAGTGAGGTGGAGGGATTAGTTATTGGAGTTGCTCCAAGTATCTACCCAGGGGGTATCGGGATGCCAAGGATCGTAGTTTGCACCGAATGCTGCGGTGAAAGCTTCTTCTGCAGTATCAAAGCCTGCAGCCTGGCATGCGATAGCAAAGACGGGGCAGTTCAGGCTGTCGAGCTCAATGCCGCCAAGATTAACAGGTGAAGTTTGGCCGTTCCTAGTGATTGTCATATTACCTTGATCATCGAAGTCGACACCGGCATCAAGGTAGACACCGTCAACAAACCTTTCGGTGGTTTCAGTTGCGGGGAGTACATCATAATAGTCGGCATAATATACGTTATAGGAAATGCCATCAATTGTGGTTTCAAAATACTTCCAAGAATCATTTTCATTCTTCCAGATCCATTCATCCTGATAAGTTGTGTAGACGTTTCCGTCTACAACCTTATTACCAAAGTTGAAGTGGAGGATGTTCAGACCGGCATTGAAGGTATCATAACCATCATCGAGAGCGGAGGGAATCGCAAAGTATGCCCTGACATAGGCATCGGAAGCACCGGTATTTGTAATGGTGATAACCTTGTCTACATAGTTAGCTGCGGTGGGAAGACCGAACTGATCTTTATCGCCCTGTGCGGAACCAACGATGGGGAACAGGGGTTTGTTCTGAGTGAAAGTGCCGAGAATGGTAGAACCATCATCATTCAACTGCCTTTCCTGTTCATTGAGCAGAATTTTGACATTACCAACGGTGAAGGTGTTGGTTTTATTATCGGTATCGGTGAAATAAGCGATGGACATGCCGACGATGGTGACGGCAAGAACTGCAACGGCGAGGCCGATTGCGAGTAGTTTCTTCTTCATAAAACAAATTCTCCTTAATAATTTATTGTTTTTGTTTCTTTGTTAGTTGGTTGCTGCGTGATCGGTAAATCAGTTAGCAAATGCTTCCCATGCTGCTTCCGCACTTGCGAAGCCATCAGCCTGGATAGCGTAAGCATTGACGGTGATGGTCATGCCTTCAATCGTTGCGAGCTGATTGTTGTTGATATTGCCGGGAACGGTGATGCTGTCGAACAGAGCATCGAGTGCTACATCAGCATCGGGAGCAGCAACTTCTTCCTTATACCAGAACTCATAGGTGCGGGTATTTGCTGAGGCATCCTCGGTGTTGTCCTTGTAGATCCAAGTTGTTCCATCGTAACCATGGAAGATGGTCGTAAGGTCTGTGCCAACGCCGAAGATTTCGTCAAGCTGACGAGAGTTACTGAAGGTGACGGTCATCTTGATGTAGGATTCTTCGCTGCCCTCCAAAACGGTGACCATAGGATCCTTGTTGTAGGTGTGTCCGGGAATAAGCTTGTAGCGGTTAGCCTTGACACGAGGAGCGCCTTCAATTAGTGAACCATCAGGATTCGCTGCAGCTTCGTCAAGCTGGATCCGTACATTACCGACGGTGAAGGTGTTGACAACTTGGTCGGTGCTTGTCAGGTAGGCAATCGTCATACCTACTGCAAAGGCGCAAACCAGCACCATTGCAACTGACATGATTAGAAGTTTCTTCTTCATGTTCTTCCTTTCCGGGCGCACTCTGCGGCGCCCATGCATTATATATGGGATTTATATTAAGCCCGAAGGCTCTTCCCCGGAATCGGTTGATTCGGCGCCGTCCCTGACGCCGCGTTTTTTGCTCTTGTCCATGCCCTTGATAATATCGGGTACGAACAGAAGCAGGACGAGCACCACCGCGCCGCAAATCCCGACATACATGCCGGGCGGCGAGGAGAGATAATTGGAAACATATCCAAGATAGGGGATTGAGAACACGGGACGGCCGAGAAGATTCTTAAAATAAACCGGCTTGCCGTCCGGCGCATCGTTTGCATCGCCCTTGGTGTAGAAAAGCTCATTCTCCGCATCGATATCGATAACACGGTGAGTGGCGATGACAAGATCTTCGTTCAGCACGAAGGTTATCGGGTCGCCAACCTTTATCTGCTCCGCAGGAACATCCTTAACATATATGAGCGAACCGACATGATATGTCGGCTCCATACTGCCGCTGAGTACGCAGAATGGGCGCAGACCAAACAGCCTGACGCCGGCCAGAAGTACCGCAATCAGCACCACGACACATGTTAGAATGGTTGTGAATACGTTCAGAACAATTTGAACAGGGCTCTTCTTTTCTTTATTCTTTTTTTTCTTTATGTCTGCATCTTGCTCCATGATACAAAGCTCCTTACTGCCTACTGGGTGATAAATCAGGCAAATATTGGCAGTATTACGATTAACACATGTATACTTGCGTGTCTATCCGATATATCTTACGCCGAGTTGTGCATAAAAGTACACTTTTATGCACAACACTTCGGCACACGCAAATTCACCTTAACGGTGGAAAACAGTCCAGTTTTTAACTCGTCTCCCGGCTGTTTTCAGCGGAATTATACTACACCTATCCATTGTTCGTCAATACATAAAAGTGTACCTTTTTGCACAAAGCAAAAATATATTTTAATTTTTCACCGCCTCAATCAAACGTTCCGTACTCTCTTAGCCATTTATAGAGCAGAGAACGGCTTATTCCAAGGCTTTCGGCGACCTCTGCGCTGGTACAGCCACGCTTCTTCCACTGCGCCGCTATCTCGTCGAATCCTTCTGGCTTCGGTATGCTTACCCTGCCAAGCTTCACTCCTCGAAGCTTCGCAGCGGCAATTCCCTCCGCCTGACGCTTGCGAATGTTTTCTCGTTCCGTCTGAGCGACATAGCTCAATATCTGCAAAACGAGATTCGATATGAATACTCCGGTCAGATCCTTATCACGCTGACGCGTATCCAACAATGGCATGTCCAGAACAACTATATCTGCTTGCTTTTCCGATGTAATTATCTTCCATTGCTCGATAATCTCCTCATAGTTTCGTCCAAGTCTGTCGATAGAAAGTATGAATACCGCATCTCCGCTTCGGAGGCGGCGTATCATGCGCTTGTACTGCGGCCGTAAAAAATCCTTACCGCTCTGCTTGTCGATGTAGATCATTTCCTTCTCGATACCGGCCTCGTGCATCGCAAGAAGCTGGCGTGATTCATTCTGTTCCTTGGTCGAAACCCGAATGTACCCATAGTTTTTGTTCATTGTGAAATTCCTCCTGATTCTGTTTTTGTGATGTGATGATAAAAACGCAGTGCGATACAGCGTTTATATTACTAAGCATAACATGGCTGTTGTATAATTCATCCATTCAGGCCAATTTCATATATAAAGCAGAAGCGAACTGCAAAGTGAGAAAAAATATACGAATCGACAGAATTCGGAATAGCATTGACATAGTCTTGCTGTATTTGCCGGAATATGGAAGAACTATCGAAGTGCAGCAGCGATGGGGAATCGAACTGAACCCAAAAGCTGTTATATGTAATAAAAAGCAGAGGAGTTTAACCTCTGCCAAAATATAGTAATATGATTATCCAATCAGTTTCTTGAAGGCGTCATTTCCGCCAAGAACGATGATATGATCGTCCGGGTTAAACATATAGTTGGCGTCTGCAGCAATAAGCTTGCCTTCGGGGGTTTTTGCCGCAACAACGTTGACGCCGTAGCGCTTGCGGACATCGATAACCTGAATGGTCTTTCCGAACCATTTGGAAGGCGCGCGAAGCTCAAACATCGCATATTCATCCGACAGCATAAAATAGTCAAAGACCGAGTCGTTGCTTATGGTTTTTGCAAGCCTTTGAGCCATATCCTTTTCGGGGAATACTATCTTATCTGCTCCGTTCTTGAGAAAGAACTTCGCCTGAACCTCCGTCGAAGCTATCGCAATAACATAGGGACAGCCAAGCTCCTTGAGAAGGTCAACGATTTGGAGACTGTCCTGAAAGTCCTCCGGTATGCAGACTATCGCTGCGTCAAATTCATCAACGCCGAATGTCATCAGGACGTCACGGCGCGTACAATCGCCGATTTTTGCACTGGATACATACTCGACAAGATCTGAGACCTTGTTTTCGCTTTCGTCCACCAGCATTATTTCACATCCGGCATTATACAGATAGCGGCAAATGAAATGGCCGAATTTACCTGCGCCGATCACCAAAAATGATTTCATAAATTCCTCCTTGACCTAATTTGATTACCCGATGGTGATATCCTCTGCCGGGGCGGTTATGCGCGAAGGCGCTTTGCGCTCGGCAAGCGCTCCTGCAAAGCTCAGGCTTCCGACGCGCCCGCAGAACATCAGGAAAATTATCACTATTTTTGAAACGACCGAAAGACTGCGAGTGATGCCGGTACTCATTCCGACGGTTGCGACAGCAGAGGTCGTTTCAAAGATTACATCAATCACCGGAAGCGGATTGTCCGCCATGCAGATAATGAGCGATGCAAGAATGACCAAAGAAAGGTTGGTCACAAATACCGCGGTCGCTTTATTTAGTATGTTGCTTTCAAGCCGCCTGCCGAACAGACCAAAGCTGCTGTTCTTGCGGATATAGGAAAATCCGAACAGCAGAAGGGTTATAAACGTAGTAGTCTTTATACCGCCTGCGGTTGAACCGGGACTGCCGCCAATGAACATGAGTACGGTCGTAAGCAACTTTCCGGCAGGGGAGAGAGCACCGGTATCCACGGTGTTGAAGCCAGCAGTCCTTGCAGTGACCGAGCCAAAGAAGGATGTCAGCACCCTTTCGCCGAAATTCATGCCTGCCGCCGAATAATCTGCTTCGGAAAAGAAGAGCACCACTGCTCCGACAAGGACAAGTATTGCGCTTATGCTGAGGACTATTTTGCTGTGAAGTCGATACTTCCTCAAATGTATACCGTGGTTCAGAACATCGTCCCATACAAGGAAGCCAAGTCCGCCTATAATGATGAGCAGCATAATAACTACATTGACAAGCACATCATTATAGTATCCGGTAAGGGAGCAGTATTCCCCGGTAAAGCCCATTATGTCAAAACCTGCATTGCAGAATGCGGAAACTGAATGGAAGATGCCCATGAATATGCCCTTGGGAATGCCGAACTTGGGACAAAAACGAATGGACAAAAGAGCAGCCCCGCTGAGTTCAACTACCGCTGTGACGGCGAGAATACGCTTTGCAAGCTTTAATATTCCGCCTATCTGGAGCGTGTTGATGCTTTCGGACAAAAGCTCGCGTTCACGAAGTCCAAGCTTTTTGTTTATAAGCATGAACAGCACCGTTGCAATGGTCATAAACCCAAGTCCGCCGATTTGAATCATAAGCAGGATAACGCATTGACCGAATAATGACCAATGAGTACCTGTATCAACGGTAACAAGGCCGGTAACGCAGGTCGATGATGTTGCCGTGAACAGGCAGTCAAGCAGAGGCGTTACCTCACGATCCCTTGACGATATGGGAAGGGACAGAAGCAGCGTTCCGATGATGATTATCACGAAAAAGCTAAGCGAAATAACCTGGGTCTGACTCATCCCACGTTTGCGCTGCTTGCGCTTCAGGTCTCCGATTGGATTTACTTGTCCTCCGATAGTAACTCCCATGGCTTAATACTGTGCTCTTTCTCCGCCGATGAGCTTGGGTCTTGTGCGCGCCATGGTTATGTTGGCGCAGCCGATCGCAGTATTCTCGTTGTGTACGGGTACACAGACGGGGCGCATATGCATACCGATAAATACACCGCCGATGTCTATGCCGGCGCGTGCGCGTGCCCCAATATCCTCGACCACGACAGGGTCACTGAATTGCTCAACGGCCTGTACGCTCCATGCTCCGCCTGCGTGCAGCACCGGACGCACGGATACCTGTGTAAAGTCATATTTCTGCATACACTCGCGTTCGACAACAAGCGCGCGATTCAGGTGCTCACAGCATTGGCAGGCCAGGAACAGATCGTTCTCGCGCACGACCGGAAGGATGACATCCATTATGGCTTTTGCGACTTCTTCAGTCGAGTGCGAACCCATATGATAGCCCATTACCTTGCTCGTACTGCATCCTATCACAATAATATCACCCTTGTTAAGCTTATAATAACCTTCGCTGCAAGCGTTCATCAGCTCATCAATAGCTGCTTTAGCTTGAACTTTAATATCATTGATAGAAAATTCCATAATATCGCCTCTAATTCTGATTTCAGTCCTGCGCTGAGGAAGGACTGGCTAAATTATAATACCGACGACGGCAAAACACAACAGGCTGCCGACTACTCGTCGATAGGCTTAAAGCCCTCTCCATATGCGGTATCGACAGAGCTGACGATTATGAAGGCCGCCGGATCTATCTGATAGGCAATCTTTCTTATCTTGAAAACCTCTGCCTTTGAACAGGTACACAACAATATCTGCTTATCGTTGCCGGTGTAACCGCCCTGACCGTTGGCGATAGTCACGCCGCGCTCAACATCCTCGCCGATCCTGTCAGCGACTTGTTTGCCCTTTTCCGTTATCACCATTACCATCTTTCTTGAATCAAAACCGTACATCAGCTTGTCTATGATGAGACTGTAAAGGATAGTCATAATAAAACCATAAAGCATTGCGTTTATGTTCTTATAGACAACGGCGCCAAGCACAATGATGATGCTGTCAACGGCAAGTGAGATGTTGCCAAGCGAAAGATGCGGATTCTTCTTGCGGATAGCCATGATGACAAAATCGGATCCTCCTGTTGAGGAATCGCGGATATAGATCAGCGCGAGACCGGCACCTGCGAGGATACCGCCGAAAATGGCAGCGAGAATGGGTTCGCCGGTATAGTTCGGGATAAGGGGAACAAGATAGTCGACGACGACCCAAGAGACTACGATGGTTTTTACCGAACGGGCAAAGAACTTCTTTCCAAGCGTTTTGAAGGTCAGAAGTATTATAGGGATGTTGATCAGCACGGTTGCAAAACCGATGGGGATCTTTGTAAGGTAGTTGAGAAGTATTGCAATACCGGATACGCCGCCGGGCGCAAAATTGGATGCCGAGGCAAAGGTAACCATACCTACGCCGTAAATAAAACATCCGACAATATCGTAAACCAGATCGACAAGCAGAGTACTGATCTGTGTCTTTGTGGGCTTTTTCATATAAATCCACCTCCAAAAACTTATGAAAACTAGTATGTCTTCAAGTAATCAATACTAACATTATCATAGATAAAAAACAACCCCGCAGCATAAATATAATCTTAAAACAAATGATGCTTGACAGAGCTTTAAAATGACGTAAAATATTGATAACGATTGAGACCTTGAAAGGAAAACATGATATGAATATTTTGGTTGCAATGCCAACTCACCCCGAACATGAAGAAAGACTTCGAAGGGCATGCCCAAACGGAGAACTCACATTCCTTCATGGCGGAAAACCAAGTGCCGGACAGCTTGCAAAAGCCGATATCATTGTCGGGAATATCCCGGTTGAGGATGTTGGCAGGTGCGTAAACCTTAAGCTCCTTCAGCTCAATATGGCAGGTTCCGATAAATATGCAGGAAGAATGCCGGAAGGAGTGCTTCTCGCAAATTCAAGCGGTGCTTACGGCCTTGCGATCAGCGAGCATATGCTCGGAGTGCTGTTGATGCTTATGAAAAAGCTGTATCTGTATAGGGACGATCAGAATGCCTGCATTTGGCAGGACGAGGGAAGCGTGACCGGCATTGAGGGTGCGCGGATACTCACAGTCGGACTTGGTGATATCGGAGGGGAGTTTGCAAAACGCTGTAAGGCATTAGGCGCATACACCATCGGTATTCGGCGCAATGCGCGCAGTGCTCCGGAGTATATGGATGAGATGCATACGCTTGACAAACTGGACGAACTGCTGCCCACGGTCGATGTTGTCGCTTTATGCCTTCCGAACAGCCCCGAAAGCGTTCATCTGATGAATAGTGCACGCTTACGCCGCATGAAAAAAGGCGGAATATTGTTGAATGTAGGCAGGGGGAACGCAATCGATACCGAAGCACTTGTTGATGTGCTTAAGGAAGGGCATATCCTTGCAGGGATAGATGTCACCGATCCGGAGCCGCTGCCAAAGGAGCATCCGCTTTGGAAATGCCCCGGCATTGTGATCACGCCGCATATCTCCGGATTCTATCATCTGAGACAGACTCACGACAGAATAATTGAGATTGCGGCAAGCAATATCGAGAATTTGATTTCCGGCAGACCCATTAAGAACTTGGTAGACAGTTCGACCGGGTATCGGACGCTGGAAAACAGGTATTAAAAATATGACCGAAGCATAATGCTTCGGTCGTTGTTTATACATACTGTCAGCTTGCGTACATCTTCCCGACGATCCAATTAGCGAGCCTGCACGGCAAAAGCTTTATCAGCATACAGCAGGCCTTGTACATCAGGCCGACGGAGCAAAGTGGCTTGGGATTTTTTTTGACGGATAACGAATAGAACTTCTTTGCAATAGCAATAGGGGGCATACCGTTCTGCTCGTCGTGCTCCATAGAGGCCACCGACTTTGCAAGCGAAGAATAGCTTTCAGAGCCTTCGTTGATCTTATTCCTTGCGGAGGTGAAACCGGTTTTTATGTCTCCGGGCATGACAGCACAGAGCTTGATGCCATAGCTTCTAACCTCATTGCCGACGGCAAGCACGATTGAATTCAGCGACGCTTTTGTTGCGGAATAGTAGGCTTGGAAAGGAATACCGATCGCGCCCGCAACGGAGCTTGTAACGATAATATGCCCTGCGCTATTTTTACGCATATACGGAAGCACCGCGCGAATACATCGCATTGCGCCCCAGAAATTTACATCGAATTGCTTCTTGGCTGTTTCAATGTCGGTAAATTCGACAGCTCCGGAGATCCCATAGCCTGCGTTGCAGATAAAAACATCTATTCTGCCTGCTTCTGAAACAACCTTTTCAACCGCATTATTTACGGAAGCTTCATCGGTAATATCGCATGGAACGCTGATGACGCCATTCTCAGGGCAGGGTCTGCGGCTAAAGCAGTAAACCTTATCGCCTTTTTCGGAGAACAGCTTTGCAGCGGCAAGTCCTATGCCGCTGGAAGCTCCCGTTATAACGGTTATACGACGATCACTCATCTTTTCCTATCACCTTTTCGATGGCATCCAGCGCTTCATCCAGCAGCTCCGTAGTGAGATTTGCCATATAGCTGGTGCGCAGCAGGCATTCTCCCGGAGGGGTAGCAGGGGGCAGCACAGGATTTACATAAACGCCGTTGTCGAACAGTTCCTTAGCCTTATAGAAGGTCCTCATCTCATCATAAGTATAGATGGGGATTATCGGAGTTATGCTGTCGCGAATCTTGATTCCCCTGGAACGAAGACCGTTGCGCATGTATGCAGCCAGTTCCATCAGATGCGTTGGCATATCGGGGTTTTCCTTAAGAATATGCAGCGCTTCGATGGCTGTTGCGCAGCTTGCAGGGGGAATTGAAGCGCAGAAGATAAACGGACGAGAGGAGTGGCGTACATATTCCACGACACGAAGGTCTGCCGCCATGTAGCCTCCCAATGAAGCAAGGGACTTGCTGAAGGTTCCCATTATGATATCGACCTTGTCGGTAAGTCCGAAGTAGTCGGCGGTACCGCGGCCGCCGTTGCCGAGCACGCCGAGACCGTGAGCGTCGTCGACCATGACTCGAGCATTATATTTTTCTGCCAGAGCGACGATTTCGGGGAGCTTGCAGATATCTCCACCCATGCTGAATACGCCGTCGGTAACGATCAGCTTTCCTGATTCAAGAGGAACATTGCTAAGCGCTGTTTCCAGATGCTCCATATCGGAATGGTTATAGCGAATGGTTTTGGCGTAGCTGAGCTTACATCCGTCATAAATACTTGCATGGTTTTCCTTATCGCAGAAGATATAATCACCGCGTGAAGCGATGGCGCTGATGATACCGAGGTTGCTCTGGAACCCTGTTGAAAATGTCATGACAGCCTCTTTGCCAAGAAACTCGGCCAGTTCGCTTTCCAGCTGAACATGGAGGTCAAGCGTTCCGTTCAAGAACCTTGAACCGGAGCAGCCGGAGCCGTAGGTCTGAAGCGCCCGTACGCCTGCATCGATTACACGAGGGTTGGATGTGAGTCCAAGATAGTTGTTAGAGCCAAGCATGATCCTGCGTTTTCCCTCCATGATTACCTCAGGCGCTTGACGGGACTCGAGCTCGTGAAAATAGGGATAGATGTTTAGCGCTTTCGCCTGTTCCACGATGTCAACTTTACACTTGTCGAATAAGTCCATATTAATTCTCCAGTATGATAGAATAGTTTCAATGAAACCGATATGCGAATAATATCAGCTTGAACGGAATATGTCAAGCGGATTAATATAAAATGGGATGCAGCATACAAATATCAGCACCCCATTCCTCTACATAAACTTCAATAGAACCTCGTTTTGAAAGTCCAGACCCCTGCTTGTTAATCGCATATAGTCTTCTGTGACGATCATATTGCCCTCAAGCGTTGCCTCGCTCACTGCGGAGGCATAATGAACGACGGGATCAATACCAAATCGCTCCGTGAAGGAAGCTCTGCTTATCCCTTCGATCTTCCTTAGGCCCACCATGATCGTCTCAAACATCTCATCATCGCGCTCAATGATCTCCGATGTTTCAACCGGCAGCATGCCGTTTGCTGTCTTAAGCACATATACCGAAAGCACCGCATCATTTGCCCAGCGTGACCATTTTCCGTTGAGCCTAAGCGCTGAGTGCGAATTTAGCCCGAGCCCCAGGTACTCTCCGTTGTCCCAATAGTTCAGATTATGCCTGCACTCATAACCGGGCTTGGCAAAGTTGCTGATTTCATATCTTTGATAGCCCAGTTTGTCGAGCAGCGCAAAGCCTTCGTCCTCCATCTCTGCCGTTTCATCAGCGTCGGGCAGAATGATCCTGCCCTGTTCAACGTCTTGATACATCGGCGTATGCTCATCCAAGATCAAAGAATAAGAGGAGATATGCTCTGCGTGCAGCTCTGCTGCGGTCTTGATGCTGTTGAGATAAGATTCCATGGTCTGCTTGGGAAGACCATGCATAAGATCAACGTTAATATTGTCGAAACCGGCTTTGCGGGCTGTCTTGAATGCGGAAATAAATCCGTTTAGGTCATGTACCCTGCTGATAGCGCCAAGTACAGCGCAATCGGAGCTTTGAAGACCGATGGACAGCCTGTTGATACCGAAACTGCGGTAATTCAGCAGCTTTTCCTCTGTCAGCGATTCCGGGTTGGCTTCGATGGTGAATTCGATTTCATCATCAAAGCTAAAGCACTCCTGAGCGGTATCTATGATACGGCCGAGAAGTTCGGCTGGCATTATGCTGGGCGTGCCGCCGCCGATAAATATCGTGGAAAAGCGTTTACCATCAACAAGCGGCTTATACAGCTTCATCTCGCTGATGAGCGCAGCGGTATATGCGGCATAATCAAATTCATTGTCAAAACTGACAAAGTCGCAATACCTGCATTTCTTCCTGCAAAACGGAATGTGAATATAAAGTCCTGCCATCTCAGTTTATTCTCAATACGCTCATAAACGCTTCGCTTGGCAGTTCGACGGTACCGATCTGCCTCATGCGCTTTTTGCCTTCCTTTTGCTTTTCAAGCAGCTTTTTCTTCCTGGTGATATCGCCTCCGTAGCACTTGGCGAGAACATCCTTGCGAAGCGCTCTGACGGTTTCTCTTGCGATGATCTTTCCGCCAATGGCTGCCTGGATAGGTATTTCAAACTGCTGCCTCGGTATAACTTCCTGCAGCTTTTCCGCAACGGCTCTTCCCTTGGCATATGCCTTATCCCTATGAACGATCGTTGACAGCGCATCACACATATCGCCGTTGAGCAGAAAGTCGAGCTTAACAAGATCGGACTGCACATAGCCTTCTATCTCATAGTCAAATGAAGCATAGCCGCGGCTTCTGCTCTTTAAGCTATCGAAGAAATCAAAGATTATCTCATTGAGCGGAATATCGTAAGTGAGCTTTACCCTTGTCTCTTCAAGGTATACCATATCACGGAAAACGCCCCGTTTTTCCTGCGAAAGTTCCATTATCGTACCGACATACTCGGACGGTGTCATAATATGCGCCTTGCAGATCGGCTCCTCCATGCGCTCAATCTGCGACGGATCGGGGAGATTGCTCGGATTATCTATCCAAATCTCCGTCCCGTCCGTAGTCACAACGCGATAGACAACGCTGGGGGCAGTCGTGACCAGATCGAGATCAAACTCTCGCTCGAGCCTTTCCTGCGCGATCTCCATATGCAGAAGTCCAAGAAAACCGCATCTGAAGCCATATCCAAGTGCCTGCGAGGTCTCGGGTTCATATGATATGGAGGCATCGTTAAGAATGAGCTTTTCCAGTGCATCGCGAAGGTTTTCATACTCCGCCCCATCGGCAGGATAGATTCCGCAGAATACCATGGGGCTTGCGTGCTTGTATCCCTTAAGCGGTTCGGATGCAGGGTTGTTGGCAAGTGTGATTGTGTCGCCAACCTTTGTCTCTGCAACGGATTTAATGGAAGCGGAGATATAGCCGACCTCACCGGCCGACAGCGCATCGGTCGTTTTCCACTGCGGAGTGAATACGCCTACCTCAGTAACATCGAATTCCTTGCCAACATGCATAAATCGAATTCTGTCGCCTGCGCGTACAGCACCTTCCATTATCCTAACATAGCTCAAGGCTCCCTTATAGTTATCATAATAGCTGTCGAAAATCAATGCTCTGAGCGGTGCGTCTGCGTCGCCTTTGGGCGGGGGAAAATCGGTAACTATCCTAGCAAGAACCTGCTCAACATTCAGTCCCGTTTTTGCGGACACCTGAGGCGCATCCTCTGCCGGAATGCCGATGATGTCCTCGATCTCATGTATTGCGCTCTGTGGATCGGCTGAAGGAAGATCGATTTTATTTATTACAGGCAATATCTCAAGATCGTTATCTATCGCCAAATAGACATTTGCCAGTGTCTGAGCCTCAATGCCCTGTGTTGCGTCAACGATGAGAACAGCGCCTTCGCAGGCAGCAAGAGCACGGCTGACCTCGTAGGTGAAGTCAACATGGCCCGGAGTGTCAATCAAATTGAGCATATAGCGCTTTCCGTCGGTATGAGTATAGAACATCCTGACGGCAGTGGACTTAATGGTAATACCGCGCTCACGCTCAATATCCATCGAATCGAGGAGCTGCTCCTCCATATCGCGGGCGTTGACGGTGTCGGTGTACTCCATAAGCCTGTCGGCAAGCGTTGACTTGCCGTGGTCGATGTGAGCGATTATGCAAAAGTTCCTTATCAGTTCTCGGGGGTAAGACATTTATCCTCCAAACTGCCGAATGCAGTCGGCAGCCATGTAGTATATCAGCAAATTGCTTTCAACCCATAATTATACTTGGTTTCTTCCGATATATCAAGATAAAAATGGCCGCCGGACTCAATGTGTCTGACGGCCGTTATGTAAAGCTGCAAAAGCAGCGCGATTTGGAACATTGTTTCCCGATTGATCGCTTCTGCTTATTAGACGAATCAAATCAAAAAACGGTTCACTTTTTTATGAAAAAAGTTTATAATGCTGTTATCGAGACTGATACGTGTTTGGAGTGGCAATGAACGACAGAATAGAAGCAAAACTGAAGCTTTTGCCGGATAAGCCGGGAGTTTATAAGATGTTCAACTCCTGCGGCGAGCTAATTTATGTGGGAAAGGCTGTCAACCTTAAAAACAGGGTAAGACAGTATTTTCGTTCGTCCGCCAATCATCCTCCCAAGGTTGCGGCTATGGTTGCGAATATCGACGATTTTGATTTTGTTATCGTCGGCAACGAAACCGAGGCGCTGAATCTTGAGAGCAATCTAATCAAGCAGAACAAGCCATACTATAACATACTCCTGAAGGACGACAAGCATTTTCCGTATGTCCGGATAGACTATAAGCAGGATTTCCCCAGGGTCGAAATAGTGCGCAGGTTTAGGAAGGATGGAGCAAAATACTTCGGTCCTTATTTGAGCAGCTATGCCCTGCGCGAATCCATAACCGCTGTGCGTGAGCATTTCCCGATTCGTCAGTGCAAGAAGGACATCGGAAAAGCGATCGCCAGGGGGGAAAGGCCATGCCTTATGTACCACATCGGAAAGTGCTGTGCTCCCTGTACGGGAAGGGTGACAAAGGAAGAATATGCAGCGCTTTTAGATGAAGTCGTGGCAATGTTCCAAGGCAGCTGCAAGGGATACATTGAGAGCCTCACTCAGCTGATGCAGGAGGCGTCAGACAGAATGGATTTTGAGAAGGCAGCGCAGTACCGTGATAGGATAAGGGCTATGCAGAGCATATCCGAAAAGCAGATCGCTTCTTCGGCATCCGACAAAAGCTATGATGTGTTCGCACTCGCAAGAAATGAGCTTGCAACCGTTGCTTATGGACTATTTGTGCGAGGCGGTAATGTTATAAGTGCGGAAAGCTTCAACATTGGAGCTGACGATGAGCCGTTTTCAGAAATTATCTCTCAGTTTCTCATGCAGTTCTATAATGGAATGGGACAAATTCCAAAAGAGATAGTGATCATGGACGAGCCGGAAGATCTTGCGGCAATCGAAAGCTGCCTTGCCGAGCAATGCGGCCATGCGGTGAGAATACATATTCCGCTTAAGGGCGAGAAGCTGAAGCAAGGGGAGCTTGCCAGAGCAAATGCCGAAGCGACAATAGACAGAAAGAGGGAGCTTACGCATCGCGAATGGGAGCGAGGCGAGGGCGCACTTATCGAACTGATGCAGCTTGTTGGCATGGATGTTTTTCCGCGCCGCATGGAATGCTTTGACAATTCCCATATTCAAGGCAGAGATACCGTCGGGTCAATGGTCGTTTTTATCGATGGAAAGCCTGAAAAAACACAATACAGACGCTTCAGGACCAAGCAGGCGGTCGATGGCGATGATTATCTTGCAATGAAGGAGCACCTTTCAAGGCGTTTTCAACGCGCGCTGGATGGCGATGGAAAATTTGCGGAGCTGCCTGAGCTCTTGATCGTTGATGGAGGCAGAGGGCAACTGAATGTTGCGCTTGAAGTGCTTGAGGAGTTCGGACTTTCTCATATCAGCTGCATAGGATTGGCCGAAAAAAACGAAGAAATTATCTTGCCCGGCAGACAAGAATCGGTTATACTTTCGAGGAGCAGTCCCGTGCTTCAACTGCTGCAGCGCATAAGGGACGAAGCGCACAGGTTTGCGATAACCTATCACAGGAATCTAAGGGCGAAGAATTCGCTCTATTCGGTTCTTGACGGCATCAGCAGTATTGGAGACAAGCGCAAGCGGGCGCTTTATGAAAAGTTTCTGACGGTTGAGGCAATTAAAAGCGCAAGCGTTGAAGAATTAAAAACTGCTGACGGAATGAATATTACCTCCGCTAGATCTGTGTGGAACTATTTTCATCCGTCCGGTGATAGTTTGGATAAATCTGATACTGCAAATGCAGACAGGATGAATGGAGATAATAATGAAGTATAAGCTTCTGATTATGGATATAGACGATACGCTGGTCAGCAATGCGCGTCCGGTATCGCATGAAAACGCAGCCGCAATAAGGCGCGCAAGGGAAGCCGGAGTGTATGTAACGGTTGCGACCGGGCGAAGCTATTTTGGCACAAGGCCGGTGGTCAAACAGCTGGATCTGGATACATATGTAATCAATTATGGCGGTGCGGTCATTATGGATGCAAAGACGGAGAAACCTTTGTTCGTAACGGAACTTGAGGATAAATACATAAAGGAGATCCTCCGTATGGCTTCCGAGCTTGGCGTACATGCACATATCTATCAGGACGATTGTGTTATCTATGAGAAGGATCATCCGTATGTGCAAGCTTACACTAAGCTTCTCGATCTGCCGCATAGAGTTGAGCCGGATATCAGGAAAATGTACTGGAAAAATGTCCCTAAGGCTTTGATAATAACAGAGCCGGAAAGGGTGAAGGAACTGATGCCGATATTCAAAGCGCATTTTGAAGGAAGGGTGCACGTGTCGGAATCATCCGCAGGATTCATTGAGTTCAACCGTGTGGGCGCGAACAAGGGCACGGCAGCTGAGTCTGTCGCCGCAAGGCTTGGAATACCACATGAACAGACCGTCGCTATCGGCGATAACACTCTTGATTACGAGCTAATCCAATGGGC
>OLGB01001032.1_pt1 | contig 35772 bp, 30 predicted proteins | sample 1605691 | NCBI WGS metagenome assembly OLGB01 (sample SAMEA3888925, study PRJEB22519) | human gut metagenome | biome: human gut; feature: human-associated habitat; material: faeces | place: Denmark | collected 2010
TGGCCAGAACGACGATTGAGGTTGCGGGTCTGCGGCCCTCCAAACCTCCCATGGGGTTTATCGACAGTCTGAAGCGATACCCGGCTACGCTTCCGGGTATCGCTTCATTTCATTTGATCTGTCGCGCCTCAACGAGCCTTTTCAAGGCCCATGGGAACTTATAGCGTGTATTCCTTCCTGCTGGCGGGACGGCCCTTCATTTCCTCGGCCTTGCGCAGGTACTTCTCGCTTTGGTTGCCTAGCACGGCGTAGCTGGCGATTTTGCTTTCCTCCACACCGGGCTGGTTGAAGGCGTCGATGTCCAGCAGCTCGCCGGTGTAGGCTGTGGCCATTTCAAAGAAGAACAGCAGCTGGCCGATAGTGTAGGGGTTTACCTCGGGCAGCACGATGGTTTGGCTCATGCGACCGGAACGGTACAGGGCGTACTCGGTGCCGCGGCGCTCCGCGTCAATCAGGGCGTTAAGCGTTTTGCCGCCCAGGAAGGCCACGTCCGGGAATTCCTCGCAGCCATGGGAAATTTCAAACTGGTTGCGGAACTGGCCCACCTTCAGGAAGGTGATGACCTTATCATAGGGGCCTTCGGTGTAAAGCTGAAGCTGGCTGTGCTGGTCGGTCACGCCAAGGGCCTTGGTGGGGGTCTGGCCCACGTTTACGGCCATGCCCTTGCGGGTCACGTTTTTGCCAAGGCTTTCGGCCCATAGCTGGCAGAACCAGTCGGCCATGTACTTAAGGCTGTCGGCATAGGGCATAACAACCTGTACGTTGGCTTCCATGTCCTGCATGGCGATATATTGCAGCACGGCCTCCAGCAAGGCGGGGTTATGCCATACGTCGTCGGTTTTGCAGCGCGCGTCCATGGCGGCGGCGCCGGCGAGCATCTCGCGGATATCGATGCCGCAAACGGCGGCGGGCAGCAGGCCCACGGGGCTGAGCTCGCTGAAGCGGCCGCCCACGCTGGCGGGAATGTGGAACAGCTCAAAGCCATGCTCCTTAGCCAGCTTGATCAGGTTGCCCTTTTCCTTGTCGGTGGTGGCGATAATGTGTTTGGCCCAGCCCTCGCCAACCTCCTTCTTGAGCAGCTCGGAAATGATAAGGTACTGGCTCATGGTTTCGGCGGTCGCGCCGGACTTGGTAATCACGTTGAAGCAGGTGCGCTTTACGTCGATCACGTCCAGCAGGGCGGCCATGCGCTCGGGGTCGATGTTATCCTCCACGTAAAGGCGGGGGCCGCCGCGCTTTTCAGCGGGCAGCTCGTTGTAATGCAGATGATTCAACGCCTGCTGGATGGCGATGGGGCCAAGCGCGCTGCCGCCGATGCCCAGCACCACAAAGGCGTCAAATTCCTTGCGCACGTTTTCCGCCACGCGTTCGATGTGGCTGACGATTTCCTCCTGGTTATAGGGCAATTCCATCCAGCCAAGCCAGCCGGTACCGCGGTTCTTTTCTACGTTATGCTGCGCCGTGGCGGCGGCGGAGGCCATGCCGTCCACCTGGCCGGCATCGATGCCGTACTGGAAGCCGATGATATCGCTCATCATATGGTTTACATCCAACACGATGGGCTCGCGCAGGTTTTGTGCCATTTGAATCCATCCTTTCATGCGTCCCTAAGATACAGCTAGTATAGCATAAAATGGATGGTTTTGAAACGGGCTTTCTGAAAAAAGCCGGATTTGACGTGCGCGCGCCCGGGCCCTATAATAAAAGGCGGGCGGACGCACCGCCGGAAAGGGGCGCTTTTGAATGTACGAGCTTTGCCGGGCGGGCGAGAATACGTATTTTGTGGATTGCCCGGCCAAAATAGGCGTATATGTGAGGCCCGGCGGAAGGGCCTGCCTGATTGACAGCGGAGGCGACCGCAGCGCGGGCAAGCGCGCGCTGCGCACCCTTCAGGAGCAAGGGTGGGAGCTTGAGGCCGTTATCAACACGCATTCCCATGCCGATCACACAGGCGGCAACCGCTACTTGCAGGCGCAGACGGGCTGCCGCGTATTTGCGGACGGCCTTGAGGCCGCGGTGATTGGCCAGCCGGTGCTGGAGCCCGCCTGCCTGTATGGCGGTTGCCCGCCGGGGGCGCTCAGGCACAAATTTTTGATGGCGGAGGCAAGCGTGGTTACGCCGTCGGGCGATCCCGCCTTTCCAAAGGAGCTTGAGCTGATTCCGCTGCCTGGGCACTCGTTTGGCATGGTGGGCGTGCGCACGCCCGACGATGTGGTGTTCCTGGCGGACTGCCTTACCAGCCAGCGCACGCTGGAAAAATATCGCATTCCGTATCTGTATGACGTGGCGGCGCATCTGGAAACGCTGGACAGGGTGGCGGGCATGCGGGCCAGGCTGTTTGTGCCATCCCATGCCGAGGCCGGAGAGGATATGAGCGGCCTGGTACGCCTGAACCGTGAAAATACGCTGGAAACGGCGGAGCTGCTTGTGCGCCTGCTGGAGAGCCCGATGGGCTTTGACGCGCTGCTCAAGGCGGTGTTTCAGGCCTGCGGCCTTGTGATGACGTTTGAACAGCATGCCCTGGTGGGCAGCACTGTTCGCTCCTATTTGACGTGGCTGTTGAACGAGGGACGGGTAACCGTTGATTTTGCAAGCGGCATGGCCGAATGGCAAAGCGTTGAATAAAAAAGCGCCGAAGGCGGCGCGGCGGGAAAAAGAAAACCGCCGCGCCGCTTTTTGTATGCATGCGCATGGCCGCAAATGGCAGCAAATGCTTTGGTTTCCACGGTTGCTAAGGCTTCAAACCGCGCATAGTAAGCACGCATGATTTTTGCATTGTATGCGCAGCAGGTTTGGGGGGATTGGAAATGAAAAAAGGAAAGCGAAAGGGCGCGAAGGCCCGTGCGCAGCAGCGGCCCGAGAAGATTGCCAGCGCCGATTCCCACGCCGCGCGCGAAGCCGCCGCCATGGAAGACGCCGCCCGCAGCGGCGATGACGAAGCGCTGCATATTGGCCAACAGCCCGATAAGCCATACGGCGTGCTGGAGCCGGTGGACGATGAAAACGCCGTGCCCGGCGAGGAACCGGCGGAATACTACCTCAATATGCAGGATGCCATGAATACCCTTCGGGAGGACGACCCGGACGAATGGCGCAGAAAAGCGCGCGGCGAGGAAAGCGATGAAGCGCGGGAGCCGGACGGGACGGAGGAACAAGAAGGGGAGAAAGCAGGCAGGATGGAGCTGGACGGCGCTTCGGGGGATGAACCCCCGCTGGACGGCGGAGCTGATGGCGACGGCCCGCCGGACGAGGCTGACGGGCCTGCCGGTAAGGAAGCGCCCGGAGAAGAGGAAACGCATGGCGATATGCCAAGCGAGGCCGCCCCGGCGGAGGAAGGGATGCCGCCGTTATCTGGGGGCGAGGCGGCTGTTCCTCACCGGCGCGCGCAGGGCCGCCGCGATATGCGCCATGCCAAAACCCGCCGGCATGCGGCGAAAAGGCTGCATACCCCGGATATTTCCAACACGGGGCTGCCTACCAAGCGCCATCCCGTGCGCGCCGCGCTGGGCGTGCTGGCATGCCTGATGGCGGCCGCCCTGGTGGGCGCGTACTTCGCCTTTGACGTGGCGGACTGGCAAACGCTGGATATCAGCAAAATCACCGCCGCGCCCCAAACCGGCTATATGTATGATAACGAGGGCAAGCTGATCACCAAAATACGCGGGGCGGAAAACCGCGTGGTCATTCCCCTGGAGGATATCCCGCTGCAAACAAGGCAGGTATTTCTTGCGGCGGAGGACCTACGGTTTTATAAGCACCACGGCATCGATTTTGTGCGCCTGTTCGGCGCGGTGGCCGCCAATATCCGCGAGGGCGGCTACGCGCAGGGCGCAAGCACCATCACCATGCAGCTTATCCGCCAGAGCCATTTGAGCACGCAAAAGACCATCGCCCGCAAGCTGGAGGAAATGTGGCTGGCCGTAAACCTGGAACGGCAGATGAGCAAGGATGAAATCCTGGCCATGTACCTGAATTACATTTATTTTGGCAACGGCGCATACGGCATCCAGGCTGCGGCACACGCCTATTTTGGCGTGGACGCGCAGGCATTAACCCTCACACAGGCCGCCGCGCTGGCAGCCAGCATCAAAGCGCCCAGCCATTATGCGCCTCACGTGAATGAAAAAAGCAACCGCGCCCGCCGCAATTACATTTTGGATACCATGCTCAACGAAGGCATGATTGACCAGGCTACGCACGACCAGGCTTCCGCCGAAGCCCTGGCCCTGGTGGAAGCGCCGGCGGAGGAGCTGTCCCACGGCTGGTTTGTGGACGCGGTGCTGGACGAGGCCGAAAGCCTGCTTGGCATGACCAGCGACCAGGTGTTAACCGGCGGCTTTGTAATCAATACCACGCTTAGCCGTACGCATCAAGAGCAGCTTGAAAAGGAGTTTGAAAAGGACGTATTCCCGGCCAAGGCCAGCGACGGCACGCTGGTGCAGGGCGCGGCGGCCTGCGTGAACACGCGCACCGGAGAGGTGCTGGCCATCGTGGGCGGGCGCAGCTACGATGTCCGGCGCGGCTTCAACCGCGCCACGCAGCTGCGCCGCCAGCCCGGCTCGGCGCTGAAACCGCTGGTGGCCTATGCCCCGGCCATTGACCAGTATGGCTACATGACCGCCAGCGTATTGAAGGATGAGCCCACCAATTTTAACGGCTACAAGCCACGCAACGCCAGCTATACCTATTATGGCAACGTAAGCATGCGTTCCGCGCTGCAAAGCAGCCTGAACGTGGCGACCGTTGCGCTTTTCAACCAGATTGGCGTACAAGCAGGGCGTACCTATTTGGAAAAGGTGGGCATCCCGCTGGACGAGCGCGACGCAAACCTGGCGCTGGCCCTGGGCGCGATGACCTATGGCGTATCGCCCGTGCAGCTGGCGGCGGCCTACGCGCCCTTTGGCAACGGCGGCACGTTCCACAGCCCGCATTTTATCAACCGCATCACGGATGCGGACGGCCGCGTGCTCTACCAGCACCGCGACAGCGGCGCGCAGGTGCTCAAGGCGCAGTCCGCCTACCTGATGACCAGCCTTTTGCAGTCCGTTACCTCCTCGGGTACGGGAGCGAAGCTATCCAGCGCAGGCACGCCGGTGGCGGGCAAAACCGGCACCGTGAACATGACCGGCGGCGGCAACCGCGATATCTGGATGGCGGCGTACAACAGCGAGATTTCCTGCGCCTTCTGGATGGGCTTTGACGAGCCGGACAGCAAGCATAAGCTCCAGGGCTGGGTGAGCGGCGGCGACAACACCGCCGCCATGGCGCGCAATTATTTCAAGGCGCTTTATCAAAACCGGGATAAGCCGCAGTTTACCCGCCCTGAGGGCATTATCGCGCTGGAAATTGACAAGCAGGCCATCAAGTGGCGGGGCGAACCCATGCTGGCGGTGGACCTTACGCCCAAAAGCTACCGCTATACCGAGTACTTTGCCGCCGACAACTATCCCACGAAAAAGAGCGACGTATGGACGCCCCCGCGCTCGCCTAACAACTTTACCGTGGGCCATAACGACAGCGGCTATCCCCTGCTGATGATCCAGCCCGCGGACACGGCCATTTACCGTGTGCAGCGCGATACCTACGGCGAAAGCTTTGTGCTTACGGAGCTGTACGGCGGCGCGGGCGAAACCCTTTACTACACCGATACCAGCGCCAAGCCGGGCGTGGTGTATACCTACCGCGTGATTCCCGTACATGCGGAGCTATTGAACAACGGCATCCTGCTTGAGGGCGTGCAGGCGGTGCAGGTGGCCCAGGCCAACCTGTCCGGCGCGGGCGGGTTATGGAACAGCATCCGCGACTTCTTCAGCGGAGGCAAGCGGGAGGAAACCGACGCGGTGCAGAGCATGACGGAGAACCAGCGCTCGATTTTTTGGAGCGATTGAATGAGAAGGCGAAAAGGCGCGGGCTGCGCAAACGGCCCGCGCCTTTTCCTCAAAATTTCATTCGCCGTCCTGAAGGGCAAACGAGCCCTTCAGCTTGCGGTACAGCGTGGAACGCGATATGGCCAGGCGCTTGGCGGCGTTGGAATAGTTCATATGCTCCTTGCGCAAAACCAGCGCGCAAATGCGCTGCTCAATTTCCTCCAGCGAGCCGTTCAGGTTTACCGAATCGACGGTTACAGGCGCGCTTTCAAAGGAGCTGAGAACGCTTGCCGCCTGCTCGGCGGTGATGTAATGCTGCGTGGCGGAGCTAACCAGCTGGCGCATGACGGATTTGAGCTGGTTTATGTTATAGCGCCACTGAAAGCTGCACAAAAGCTCCATGGCGTCGGTGTTGAGGGCGATAACCTCCTTGCCCAGCTCCAGGTTGTATTTGTTGATCAGGGCGTCCACAATGCCCGGTATATCCTCGGCCCGTTCGTTCAGCCTGGGGATATGGATGTGATTTCCCACCAGATAGTCGCATAGTTCAAAGATCAGCTTCTCCTGGGATACGAGGGTGTTGGGGCTTTCCGTCGCGGTAACGATTAGCGGATTGTGGGTTGAGAAGGACGTATCCTCCAAAAAATCGCAAAGCAGGCGCTGGCAATCAAAGGGGAGCAAGTGCAGGTTATTCACCAATAAAGGCACATGCGAACCGTATAAAGCCGAATTGGGGCTGCTGAACGCCTGCTCCAGCGCGCTTAGCGTAACGGTGGCGCAGTCGATAACCACAAGGGGTAGGTTGGCAAAGCGGCCGGTGCACCACATATATTTTGCCAGCAGCTCCTTGCAGGCGCCTACCTCGCCCGTGATAACCGTTGGCGATTTATCCGAAAGCGCAAGCTGCGCGGAGGCGAGCAGCTGCTGCGGCAGCTGGTACGCCTTCGCCTGGATATCCTGCGTACCCTCCTCGGATGGGTAAAGCACCTGGATATGCCGCTTGGAGGCTGTTGAAAACGGCGGCTGGGAAACGGAAATATAAAAGGCGTAGTACTTGTGCTCCAGGTGCAGGCACCGGCCCTGGACGGTCATAACCGCGCCATCCAGCTTGTGCACGCTTAGGGTGGGCGTTTCCTGCTCGCAAAGCGTGGCCAGGGGCTTGGCCATCAGCTTGCCCAGCTCTTGCAGGGTTAGGGGCATATCCACAAAGTTGGAAAGCACAACCTTCTTTTCGCTGTTATATACAAGGATGGAGGAGGAAAGGTTCTTGATCAGCTCGGAGGTTAGGTTCAGCATTTCATATACGCGCAGGTGCTGCTTGCGGTTGTTGATGGCCTCCTGGATGGTATCCTCGATACTGGCCTTGCTGGAGGTAATCAGCAGGGCGGGAATGTTGGCGCGCTGCGCGGTGTTAACGGCGTAAACGTCGCCCACGATCAGCCGCACGCCGCGCTTGGACAGCTGCGTTACATAGGCGTCGGCATTTTCCTCGCTTTCAATTTCGTAGGTAAGGATATCCTGATATTGCAGAATATCCATCACCTGGTGCGCGGTTTCCAGAATGTTGGAGGAGGCCAGAATGGCAAAGGGCACGCCGCGGCGCTTGGCCATGGTGATTACGCGCAGCATATCATACAGGGATACCTTGATTTCTGAAATGGGAATGATGGAGCTGCTTTTGAGCATTTTGGCCGTATAGCCGCGCGCCAATACGCAATCATACTGGTAAAAATTGATTTCCGTAATTTTTTTTAAATAATCGTCGTAGGTGCCCATGAAGATATCCATAGAAAGGTCGGGATAACCGCTTTGGGCCTCCCTAAGAACGGTGCGCATGGATTCATAAGGGGCAAAGGCCAAAACTTTCATCTTCATGCCGGATACCATTCCTTCCTTACCATATGTGCCATATGTGCGGAATATAGAGGACGATAGAATTGTATCAAAATAGTATGCATATGTCAATTTGATTTGTGGAAATCGAATTTTGTTTTATTTTAAAACACAATTTTGCCCCGAAGGCATTGCTTGAATTGTCTATGTGTGCTAATTTTATGCCAAGAGGTGACACAAAGTGTTTCGTTTTAAAGATAAGACGGTGATTGTAACGGGTTCAGGCGCGGGTATGGGCCGGGAGGCGGCGATGCTGTTTGCCGCGGAGGGCGCCAATGTGGTTGTAAACTCCCTATCGGGCTCCGCGCAGGAAACCTGCGATGCGATTCTTCATCAGGGAGGGCAGGCGCTGTTTGTACAGGGCGACGTGGGGAACGCCGCGTTTTGCGAGCGCCTTGTTGCCGCGGCGGTGGAGCGCTTTGGCGGCATAGACGTATTGGTAAACGCGGCCGGCATTGTGGTAGACGGCAGCGTGGAAACCGCCCGCCTGGAGGACTGGGACCGATCCATGGACTGCAATGTCAAAAGCGTATTTTTGCTATGCAGGTTTGCCATGCCCTATCTGCGTTTAACAAAGGGGAGCATTGTAAACGTAGCGTCCACGGTCGCGCTCAAGGGCGTTGCCAACCGCGCCATTTACAGCGCCACCAAGGGCGCTATGGTTGCCCTGTCGCAGTCCATGGCCGCCGAATATGTGGCGGAAGGAATCCGCGTAAACTGCGTAAGCCCCGGAACGGTATACTCGCCCTCCTTCCAGCGGAGGGTAGACAAGGCCCCCGATCCCGAGAAAGCCCTGGACGCCTTTATCCAGCGGCAGCCTATGGGCCGTTTGGGAACCGCCCAGGAGGTTGCCCGCGCCATTGTGTTTGCCAGCGGCGTGGATGTGGGCTTCATGACCGGCGCGAACATCGTTGTTGACGGCGGCATGACGATTTAGTCGCAGATGGCTATGCGCCATTTCGATAGAGAACCCCAAAAGAGAACCCCAAAACAAAAAAGGAGGAGTCCCAATGAAACGCTTGTTTACCCTGATCCTGGCCTTGATTGCCGCGACCTGCCTCATGCTTCAGCCCGCTATGGCGGAAGCAAAGCCCAAAATTGGCGTATTGATCTTTGATTATTCCAACGCGTATGTGTCCTATATCCGCAACAGCATTGAAAACGAGTGCGGCGATAAGGCCGAGCTGCTTATGGTGGATGCGCAAAACGACCAGTCCAAGCAGGTAGAGCAGGTGGACAACCTGATTCAGCGCGGCGTGGACGCGATCGCCATCAACGCCGTGGCCCCTGAATCCGCCAGCATTATGATTGAAAAGATCTCCGCGGCGGGCATTCCCGTGGTGTTCTTCAACCGCTGCCCCTCCGAAACGGACCTCAACAGCTATGAGCAGTGCTATTACGTAGGCACCACGCCCGAGCAGTCCGGCGAGATGCAGGCTGAAATGGCCTGGAAGGCCTTCCAGGCCAATCCCGAGCTGGATAAGAACGGCGACGGCAAGCTGCAATACGTGATCATCAAGGGCACGCCCGGCCACCCCGACGCGGAGGCGCGCACCGAGGCCAACCAATACACCTTTGAAAACTTGGGCGCCAGCGTGGAGCTTTTGGACATCCAGACCGGCCAGTTCAAAACCGCCGAAGCCAAGGATGTTATGGACGCATGGATTGGCAAGTATCAGGACGGCATTGAAATGGTGCTCACCAACAGCGACGCTATGACGCTTGGCGCTTATGAGGCCCTGACCGCCGCGAACCTCAAGTGCGGCATCGTGGGCATCAACGCCCTGCCTGAGGTGCTGCCGCTGATTGAGGACGGCTCCATCATCGGCTCCATCCTGTCCGACGCCGCCAAGGAAGGCCGCTGCATCTTCCGCATGAGCTACAACCTGGCTACCGGCGCTGACGTGCTTACCAATGTGGAAGGCGAGTTTGGCGCAACGAAGGACATCCGCGTGCCCTATATCCCGATTGACAACAGCAACCTGGACGTGGCCCGCGATATCTACGCCAGCATCCTCGACTAATCCGACTGTTTCCCGGCCAGGCGGCGTTGTGAGCGCGCGTCGCCTGGCCGTGCTCTATCAGGCATGGGAAACGCAATTTGAATTTTGTGGGGAGGTTTAACATGCCTAGCGACGCTTATTTGCTGGAAATGCGCGGGATATGCAAATCCTTTCCCGGCGTTAAGGCGCTGGATCATGTGGATTTTTCGCTCAAGGCCGGCAGCATCCATGCGCTTATGGGCGAAAACGGCGCGGGAAAATCCACGCTAATGAAATGCCTGTTCGGCATTTATGAAAAGGACGAAGGCGAGATTACCATAGACGGCAAGCCCGCCAACTTTGCCAATCCCCGCCAGGCGCTGGACGGGGGCGTTTCCATGGTGCATCAGGAGCTAAACCAGGTGCTGGGCCTGAGCATTATGGAAAACATCTGGCTGGGACGCTTCCCGGTGAAGGGCAATATGATTGTGGACCGGGAAACCATGTACAAAGATACCCTCGAGCTGTTCCAGGAGTTGAACATTGACCTTGACCCCAGGGAAAAAATCGGCCGGCTTTCTGTTTCCGAATGCCAGATGATTGAAATTGCCAAGGCCGTTTCCTGCAACGCGCGCATCATCGTTCTGGACGAGCCCACCTCGTCCCTGACGGAAAAAGAGGTGGAGCATCTTTTTGAAATTCTGGACAAGCTGACCCAAAAGGGGTGCGGCATCGTATATATCTCCCACAAGATGGAGGAGATATTGAAAATATCCGACTGCGTAACCGTTATGCGCGACGGCAGGCACATCGCCACCCGGCCCGCGTCCGAACTGACGATTGACGATATTATCTGCATGATGGTTGGCCGCGAGCTGACGGACCGTTTCCCGCCGAAGGAAAACAAGCCGTCGGACGAGGTGGTTTTAAGCGTTGAAGGGCTGACCGGGTTTTACAAGCCCTCCTGCGAGAATGTTTCCTTTGAGCTGCACCGCGGGGAGATTTTGGGCATCGCCGGGCTGGTGGGTTCGCGCCGCACCGAAACAGTAGAAACGCTTTTTGGCATCCGCAGGCTTGAAAGCGGCGTTATTCGCAAAAACGGCGAGGTTATTACCAACGGCTCCCCGGAAGAAGCCATCAAAAACGGCTTTGCCCTTATTACGGAGGAACGCCGCAAAACGGGCATCTTTCCGGCGCTATCCGTTTCGTTCAATACGGTGGTGGTTGCAATGAAGAAATTCCGAAGCCGCCTGCACGTGTTGCAGAAGAAACGCATCGAAAAGGCCACCACGGATATGATACAGCAGATGAATGTGAAAACCCCCTCCCACAAAACGCACATCCGCTCGCTAAGCGGCGGCAACCAGCAAAAGGTGATCATTGGCCGGTGGCTGATTAACAAACCGGAAATTTTGATGATGGACGAGCCGACGCGCGGCATTGATGTGGGTTCAAAGTATGAGATTTATCAGAAGGTAAACGCACTGGCCAAGGAAAATTGCAGCGTGCTGTTTATCTCCTCAGAAATGCCGGAGCTGCTTGGCGTAACCGACCGCATTATGGTTATGAGCGGCGGGCGCGTGGCCGGCATTGTGGATACCCAAACCACCACGCAGGAAGAAATTATGAAGCTGTGTGCAAAATACGTGTGAGGAGGATTCCGCTATGAACCCCAAAAAACCATCGGTTCAAAAGCTTGGGCGCTTCGCCATGAGCTATGCGATTTATATTGTGTTGGTGTGTATTTTCCTGGTTATGGTGTTTATAGACCCCAGCCTGCTTACCATGCGCAACCTGACGTTTATTTTGAGCCAGGCTTCCACGCGCGTGATTTTGGCGCTGGGCGTGGCGGGCGTTGTGGTGCTTGGCAACACGGACCTTTCGCTGGGCCGTTCCGTAGGTATGGCGGGCATCCTGTCGGCCTCGCTTTTGCAGGCGGTGGATTATGAGCGCCGCATTTTTGACGCCATGCCGCAGCTGCCGGTGTGGGTGCCTATCCTTGCCGCCATGGCGCTGTGCGCGCTGTTCTCGCTTTGCCAATGCTACTTTGTGGCCAAAATCAAGGTGGCGCCGTTTATCGCCTCCCTGGCGTTCCAGCTGGTTCTGTTCGGCGTGCAGTCCATCTACTTTGATGTGGTTAACAAATCCTCGCCTATCGGCGGGCTTGACCCGGCGTTTAAACAGCTGGCGCAGGGCCGGCTGACCATTGGCGGCTTTGAGCTGCCGTACCTGATCATTTATGCCGCGGTTGTTGTGGTGATCATCTGGTTCATCTGGAACAAAACCGTTTTGGGGCGCAACATGTTTGCCGTTGGCGGCAATGCGGAGGCCTCGGCGGTATCCGGCATCAACCTGATCAAAACCATGATGTCCATCTACCTGATTGCCGGACTGCTGTATGGCTTTGGCGGCTCCCTGGAGGCCGCGCGCACCGGCAGCGCTGCCAATACCCTGGGCCAAAGCTATGAGCTGGACGCCATCGCGGCCTGCGTGGTGGGCGGCGTGTCCATGCGCGGCGGCATAGGCTCGGTAGGCGGCGTGGTGATTGGCGTGCTGATCTTCCAGGTTATCAGCTACGGCCTGGTGTACCTGAGCATCAACCCCTATGTGCAGTACATCATCAAGGGCGTTATCATCCTGCTGGCGGTATCCATTGACACACAAAAATACATAGCGAAAAAATAATATGCAAAGGAGAATATCCCATGTCTATTTCCTATAAGGCTTTGGTGGATTTAACCCTGCCCATCGTATCCAACATGCCCATCCCTCCGGCCAATGTGAATATGCTGCCGCCGGTGACCTTCAAGCTGTATAAGGACGCCGAGCTGGACGGCATTCAAGTGGGCTTCTTCCAGGAGGGCATTCACAGCGGCACGCATCTGGACGCGCCGCGCCACATCTTTGCCGGGGGCGAAACCATTGAAAACCTGCCGCTGGACCAGTTTATGGGCAAAGCCGTCTGCCTGGACTGCTCCGCCGTAAAGCCCAACGAGCCGGTAACCGCCGCCATGCTGGAGCCCTATGCGCCCATGATGGAGCCGGGGATTATCGCGCTGCTGTATACGGGCTGGTCGGATAAGATGTTTGGCACCGATGAATACTGGTTTGACTCGCCCTACCTTGGCGAGGACGCCGCGCAGTGGCTGGTGGACCACGGGGCCAAGATTGCCGGGTTTGACTTTTTCCAGGAGATCGGCGCGAAGTGCGACCATGTAAAGCCGGACGAGTTTGTGGTGCACAAGATCATTCTTGGCAACCATTGCCTGAATATTGAGCACCTCACCAATCTTGGCCAGCTGCTGGGCAAGGAGTTTGATATTATTGCCCTGCCGCTGCGCCTGGTGGGGGCGGAGGGCTCGCCCACCCGCGTGGTAGCGCTTGTGAAGGAGTGAGCGCAGCATGAAAGCAGCGGTTTTGCGCGCGTTTCATCAGCCGCACAGCATTGAAGAAATACCCATGCCCGTCATTGGGGAAAACGAGGTGCTGGCTAAGGTGCTGGCCTGCGGCCTGTGCGCCTCGGACCTGCACATTCAGGACGGCATGATCGCCACTGTGCAGTTGCCCTATACGCCGGGGCATGAAATTTGCGGCGAGGTTGTGGAGGTGGGCTCTGCGGTAAAGGGGATTGCCCCCGGCGCCCGCTTCGTGGCCGGAATTGACATCATATGCGGAGAGTGCCGCTTTTGCAAAAGCGGACGGGGCAACCTGTGCGTTCACCGCGTGCGCATGGGCTTTGAACGCAACGGCGGCCTGGCGCAATACTGCGCCGTGCCCGCCGAGTGCGTGTTTCCCATATCCAAGTCGATCGCGCCCGAGGCGGCGGCCATCATCCCGGACGCGGTAACCTGCATGTACCATGCCCTGCGCCAGGGACAGGTTGGCAAGGGAACGGTGATTTGCATCACGGGGATTGGCGGCCTGGGTTTACAGGGCGTTCAGCTTGCCAAGCATATGGGCGCGACGGTTATCGCCACCAGCCGCAAGGACGAAAAGCTGGCGCTGGCTAAAAGCTTTGGCGCGGATTATGGAATTAACACCACGCGCCAGTCGCTGGAGGAGGAGGTCGCGCGCATTACCGGCGGCGAGATGTGCGACGCTGTTTTTGACAACATTGGCATACGCGGCTCTGTGGACAGCGCGCTTAGGCTGCTCAGGCGCGGCGGCAAGGTGATTGTGATTGGCTATGGCGACCCCGAGCTTACCGCCAATTACATGGATCTTGTGATTAACGAAAAGGAAATCATCGGTATCCGCGGTTCCACCCGGGAGGAGCTTAGGGAAGTGATCGGCCTTGTGGAGGCGGGAAAAATCAATCCCTATATTTATAAGACCTATCCTCTGGACGAGCTTGCGGTGGCGTTGGAGCATTTGCGAAACGGCAAGGAGCTTGGCCGCACGGTGATTTTGCCGCATGAGAACGCCGGCGCTTGAGCGGGAAAGGGAAAACAGCATGAATCACGAGAAAACCATGCGCGCCGTCGTTATGACGGCGCCAGGAGCCTTTGGCCTGGAAACCATCCCGCGGCCCAACCCTACGGATAACGAGGTGCTTTGCCGTATCCGGGCCGTTGCCATCTGCGGCAGCGACCCCGAAATTTTCAGCGGAAAGCTGGCGGGCCACTGGCCGCCGGCATACCCCTTTGTGGCGGGGCATGAATGGGCGGGCGAGATAGTGGCCGTGGGGAAAAACGTAACCGGCCTTGCCGTGGGCGACCGCGTGGCGGGGGAGGCGCATTGCGGGTGCGGCCATTGCCAAAACTGCATGGAGGGCCGCTATAACCTGTGCTTGAATTATGGCAATTTTGCCAGCGGGCACCGTCACTATGGGTTTATCACCCCGGGCGCGTATGCCCAGTACCAGGTATACGACCCCAAGGCGGTAACCAAAATGCCGGAAAACCTCACCTTTGCCGAGGGTTCCATGAACGATACGCTTGGCGTGGCCCTGCACGGCGTGGAGCTGGTGGGCATAAGGCCGGGCGGAACGGTTGTTATCATTGGCCCCGGGCCCATCGGCCTGTGCGCGATGCGGGTTGCCCGGGCCAAGGGCGCGGGACGCATTCTCATGGTTGGCCGCGGTGCGCGCCTGGCCGCCGCCGGGCAATTTGGCGCGGACGGGCTGATAGACATTCAAAAGCAGGATCCTGTGGAGGCTGTGCGCGCCCTGACCGGCGGCCTGGGGGCCGATACCGTGCTGGAATGCTCCGGCGCGCCGGGAACGCTGGTTCAGGCCGTTTCTATGACCAGGCGCGGCGGGCGTGTGAGCCTGATTGGCGTTGCGAAGGATGAGGTGCGCGAGGAAGTGCCCTTTAAATATCTCGCGTATAACGAGATTATGGTGATCGGCTCCAAAGCAAACCCCAACGCCTCCCGCGCGGCGCTGGAGCTGATGAGCAGCCGCCAGGCGGATGTGAGGCCGTTCATCACCCACCGCTTCCTGCTGGAGGATTTTGCGGAGGCGCTGGATACCTTTGTAAAGCGAAAGGGCGACGCGATCAAGGTCGTTATCTATCCCAATGGGTATGAGGAGGCGCTTGAACGGTGAGAAACGCGGTGGTAATCGTCGGCAGCGGCATGATGGGAGCGGGTATCGCGGCCCGCAGCGCGGCGGCGGGCCGCCGGACGATCCTGGTGGATACATGCCTTGAGCGGGCGCAGCGCGGCGTGGACGCAGCCCTTGGCCACATTGACCAGCTTTGCGCGCGCCAGCTGATTGACCAGCCGGCCAGGCTGGCGGCGCGGGGGCTGCTGGAGCCCTGCGACGCCCTGGACGGCGCGTTGGCGCAGGCGGATATGGTTATCGAGGCCATTGTGGAGAATTTGGAGGCGAAGCAGGCGCTGTTCGCCCAGATGGATGCAATCCTGCCGGCAGAGGTGCCGGTTATGAGCAATTCCTCCGGGCTGCAGATTACGCGCATTGCCGAAAGATGCGCGCATGCCGAGCGCACGATGATCGCGCATTTCTGGTTCCCGGCCCACCTGGTGCCGCTGGTGGAGCTGGTGGTGGGCGAGTGCACCGATATCCGCTTTGTGGAAGCCATGAAGGAGGAGCTGCTGCGCTGGGGCAAAGCGCCCGTGATTGTAAAGCGCGATCTGCCCGGGCAGTTGGCCAACCGCATTTTGCAGGCGGTCATCCGCGAGGCTGTTCACATTGTGGAAATGGGGCTGGCTACCCCGGAGGATGTGGATACCGCCATCAAAATGGGCATGGGGATTCGCCTGCCCGTGTGGGGGCCGCTGGAGCATATCGACGCGGTGGGGCTGGATCTGGGCCTGAGCGTGCAGGATTGCGTGCTGCCGGAAATTAGCGCCGCACGGGAGGGAGCGCCCATTCTGCGTGAAATGGTTGAAAATAACCATTTAGGCGTAAAAACCGGGCAGGGATTTTACGATTGGTCGCAGAAGGATATCGGCGCTTTGCAAAACCTTCGGGATGATTTTATCATTACGGCGGTCAAATTCATGCAGCAAAGGCGTTGAGATAGGGTTATGGAACGGTTCGTTTACGTAGGCACCTATACGCAGGATATTCTGTTTGGCACGGGCGAGGTGCTTAAGGGCAGGGGCGAGGGCATTTACCGCCTGAGGCAGGATACTGCCACCGGCCTGCTGGCCCCGGACGCCCTTTGGAGGGGGATTGAGAACCCATCCTTTTTGACGCTGAACGCAAGGGGCGACAGGCTGTATGCCGTGAACGAGCTGAAAAGCTACAACGGCGCGTTTGGCGGCAGCGTAAGCGCCTTTGGCATTTGCGGCGGCCAGCTGCTGCCGTTGGGCCGCTTGGGCACAGGCGGAACGGACCCCTGCCATGTGGCCCTGGGAGAGGATGAACGCACGCTGTACGCGGCTAACTTTATGAGCGGAAGCGTAGCGGTGTTCCGGCTGGACGCAAACGGCGGGGTGGCGGAAAGGACGCAGCTGATTTGCCATGAGGGGCGCAGCGTGAACCCGCAGCGGCAGCAGGGGCCGCACGCGCATTCCGTGGTGCTTAGGGACGGGCGCGCCTTTGTGCCCGACCTTGGCCTGGATCGCGTGCTGTGCTACGGCATTGAAGCGGACGGCACGCTGACTGCGCAGCCTGCGCGGGATTATCATGCGAGGCCGGGCTCCGGGCCCAGGCATTTGGCGTTCGCGAGGGATGGAAAAACGGCTTATGTGATGAACGAGCTGGATTCCACCGTAACGGCGGTGCGCTATTCGGCCGATGGCGTGCCAGGCGGCGCGATTAGCCTGTCTACGTTGCCGCCGGAGGGCTCACAAACGTCCACTGGCGCTTGCATCCGGCTGAACAGGGCGGGAACCTATCTGTACGCCTCCAACCGCGGGCATAACAGCATTGCCGTGTTCCGCGTTGCGGACGGGGCGTTCGAGCAGGCGGGATGCTATGATTGCCATGGCGCGATCCCGCGTGACTTTGCCATTACGCCGGACGACCGCTTCCTGATATGCGCCAACCAAAGCTCCGATGCGTTGAGCGTGTTCGCGCTGGACGCGCAGACGGGCGCATTGCGCTTGATTCAAACCTATCCGCTGCCAACGCCGGTGTGCGTGGCGGTGTAACGGAAAAGAAAAGCCAGAGGGCCCGCCGCAGAAGAAAAACTGCGGCGGGCCCTCTGGCTTTGGCGGTTTGATAAGGAAACTGTTTATGGCTTCTTCTGAAACCACCCGCTGCGGTAGGCTGCCAAAAGCGATTCCATGCACTCCACACGGCGGCGAATCACGCGGCCGTTATCGCTGTCGCCCACCATTTTGCGGCGGCCGTACTGGAACAGCATGGTGGATTCGGAACGGATATCGTCGTTGGCGGCGAGGGCTTCCTCAATGGAGCTGAAGGGCTGGTGCGCCACCAGACGCATGCCGTGCGAGCTGGCAATAAGCGTGTAGCCCGCGATGCCTGTGGTTTTATGCAGCGACTGGCAGAAGCCGCCGTCGATGTTGATGCGCCGCCCGTTTGCCTTGACGGGGCTTTCGCCGTCCTTGACGCGGATAGGCGTATGTCCGTTGATGATGCGCGCGCCGGGCACTTCGCCAAGGCCGTATTCGCGCAGCACGCGCAGGCAGCCCTCCTCCTCGTCGCAGTGGCGGTAATAGGGGTTCATGGGCTCCTTCCAGGTTTCCTGATTTACCAAAAAGGCGCGCTCAAAGGTTTTGATGGCGCGGCCGCATACGGGCGAGTTTTCGCCGCACCACAGGTACCACATGAAATCCACCGCCGAAGGGATGCGCTGGAAGTACGCCGCGCGGGCAATCTGCTCGCAGCGATCCATTAGCGATTTTCCCGAATACACCGAGCCGGACAGCTCCATCTTGGCAAAGGCGCCGCCCTCCGTCATGGGCACGCAGCCATGGAAGATGAGCAGCTCGTTGCAGACGCGGTACATGCTGCCCGCCTGGTAAAGGAACGCCACATGCTTTTGCAGATGATCGCTATGCAAAAACGCCTCCTTGAGCTCGTCCATCAGGGCCCGCTCGGCGGGGGTGAGGGCGTAGGGCGCGTCGGGCACAAGGGTGGTAAGCGGCATGGGCTTTACTTCGGAAACAATGCCGTCCACTTCAAGGCTGGCGGGGCTGCCCACAAGCAGGTGCAGCTTTTTGCGCGCCTCCATGCGGTATTCGGGATGGCGGTCTATCAGCTGCCCCTCAAGCTTAAACATGATTACCGTAATGGCCAGCGTGAGCGCATCGCCAAGCGGCATGCCCGCGTAGGCGCTTTGGGCAAAGGCCATTAGCGGCCGCAGGCTTACGCCGTAGCCGCTTTCCAGAATGGTGGTGTTGCCGTGCGCCAAACAGTTGCGAATCACCGCCGCGATGCAGGCCTCGTTGCCGCAGCCCGCGCCCATCCACAGAATGTCATGGTTGCCCCATTCAAAATCCACGCAGTGGTGCGCCATGAGCAAATCCAGGATGCTATCCGCGCGCGGCCCGCGGTCAAACAGGTCGCCCACGATGTGCAGGCGATCCACCGCCAGCCGCTTGGCAAGCGAGCACAGGGCCAGCACAAACTCATCCCCGCCATCCAACCTAAGAAGCGTATCGATAATTTGCTGGTGGTAGCGCTGCTGGCTGTTATCCTCATCGTCCTGGGCGTGCAAAAGCTCGTCCAGCACGTAGGCGTAGGCTGAGGGCAGCGCCTTGCGCACCTTGGAACGCGTGTATTTGGAGGAAAGCACCCGGTTGAGCAGGATGAGGCGGCCAAGCATCTGGCGGTACCACTCGTCCGTCAGCTGGCCGTTTTGGCGCAAAAGCTCCAGCTTTTCCTCGGGATAATAGATCAGGGTGAGGAAATCGTCAATCGCCTCCGGGCCGATATCCTTAAGGAACAGCGCCTCGGCCTTCTCGCGGATGACGCCGGAGCAGTTGTTCAGGATGTGGCAAAACGCCTCGTATTCGCCGTGCACATCGCTGATAAAGTGCTCCGTGCCGCGCGGCAGGTTCAAAATGGCGCACAGGTTGATGATTTCCGTGAGCACGGTTTGCTCGGTGGGGTATTGCTCCGCCAGAAGGCTTAACAGCTCGTCGTTCATGGCGGTATGTTCAAGCATAAAAAGCTCCTTTCCCTTCTGTACGGTGAAAAGCGGCGGTTTTGCGCGCCCCGCCTTACACGGTTAATTCCTGCTTTTCGCCCAGCACGTTGCGGTTGGCGTCCAGCAGGGGAAGAATCAGCTCGCTTAGGAATTCCTCCACCTGCTCCTTGCTGCGGCCGATGAAGTTGGCGGGCTCCAATATGGCCTCTACCTCCTCGCGGGTGACCATGAAGGCGGGATCGGCCACAATGCGGTCGATCAAATCGTTTTTGCCGCCCTCCTCCTTTACCACGCGGGCCGCGGCCTGGCTGTGCACGCGCAGCTTTTCGTGCAAAAGCTGGCGGTCGCCGCCCTTTTTGACGGCGTCCATCATGATATTCTCGGTGGCCATGAAGGGCAGCTCGTTCATCACGCGCGCGCGCACCACCTTTTCGTACACCACCAGGCCGTCGCATACGTTCATCATGATGTTCAAAATGGCGTCCACGCCCAGGAAGGCCTCGCTCACGGCGATGCGGCGGTTGGCGCTGTCGTCCAGGGTGCGCTCAAACCATTGGGTGCCGGCGGTTACGGCGGCGTTAAGAGCGTCCACCATCACATAGCGGCTCAGGGAGGAAATGCGCTCGCTGCGCATGGGGTTGCGCTTGTAGGGCATGGCGGAGGAGCCGATCTGCTTGGCCTCGAAGGGTTCCTCCATCTCCTTAAAGTTTTGCAGAAGGCGCATATCGTAGCTGAATTTGCTGGCGGACTGCGCAATGCCGGACAGGGTGCTTACCACCATGTAGTCCATTTTGCGGCTATACGTTTGCCCGCTTACGGGCACCACGCGCGCAAAGCCCATTTCGGCTGCGATATCCTGCTCGATTTGCTTAATGCGCTGGCTGTCGCCGCCCAACAGCTCCACAAAGCTGGCCTGGGTGCCGGTGGTGCCCTTGCTGCCAAGCAGCGCCAGGGTGTCCATGCGGTGCGTAAGCTCCTCGTAATCCATATACAGCTCGTTAAGCCACAGCGTGGCGCGCTTGCCCACGGTGGTTAGCTGCGCGGGCTGCAAATGGGTGTAGGCCAGGGCCGGCAGCCCCTTGTAGCGGCTGGCAAACCGGGCCAAAAGATCCATCACGTTCAGCAGCTTGCGGCGCACGATCTCCAAGCCCTGCTTCATGATGATCACATCGGTGTTGTCGCCCACATAGCAGCTGGTGGCCCCCAGGTGAATGATGCCCTTGGCCTTTGGGCACTGCAAGCCGTAGGCGTATACATGGCTCATTACGTCGTGGCGGCATTCGCGCTCGCGGCGCTGAGCGTCCTCGTAGTTGATATCGTCCTTGTGGGATTCCAGCTCGGCGATCTGCTCGTCGGTAATGGGCAGGCCCTGCTTTTGCTCCGCGCGGGCCAGGGCGATCCATAGCCTGCGCCAAGTGCGGAATTTATTGTCCTCGGAGAAAACGAACTGCATTTCCGGGCTGGCATACCGGGTGGAAAAAGGGCTGATATAGCGGGAATGGTCGGCCATGGTGCATCCTCCTGTCAGCAATGCTTCAATTGATTATACCACAAATTTTCCTCTTGACAAACCCACCCGCCTCCGCTATGATAATTTGCAAACGCGATGACCGGGCATGGCTGTTACGGCACGCACCCAAAGAGAGGCGCTGGCAGGTGGAAAGGCGCTGGGCGGCGGACGGCTTCTCTCCCGCGAGCGGCCGGCGTGAACCAAGTAGCGCCGGACGGGCCGGCCCGTAACAGCGCAGAGCGGGGGCAGTTGGCTGCCTCAAGCGAAGTGGTACCGCGGAAGCAGCGCTTTCGTCTTCGAGTGGAGGACGAGGGCTTTTTTTATTGCCCGCGGGATGAGCAACATTTTGATAGGGGGACGAACGCATGGCTTTTGTACCGACGCTGGATCTGCATGAAAATACGCTGCCTGGGCTGCTTAGGAGGAATGCGAACCGACTGCCGGATAACGATTGCATCGTTGCCCCGGAATTTGGCGTGCGGTGGAGCTGGCGCGAGTTTGACCGCCGCACCAGCGAGGTGGCGCGCGGCCTGTACGCCATGGGCATTCGCAAGGGCGACCATGTGGCTATCTGGTCCACCAACACGCCGGAATGGGTGCTTACCATGTTTGGCTCGGCCAAGCTGGGCGCCATTCTGGTTACGGTAAATACCAACTATAAGCAGTTTGAGCTAAACTATCTGCTCAATCAGAGCGATACCAAGATGCTCATTATGACCGCGGGCGTAAAGAATAACGACTACATCAGCCATATCACAGGCCTGGTGCCTGCGCTGAATACGGAAACGCCGGAAAACATCTCCTGCAAGCAGCTTCCCTTTTTAAAGCGCGTGGTGCTGATTGGCCAAAGCGAGAAAAAGCCTATGGGCATGAGCCGGTTTGAGGATATTTACGAGGCCGCCAAAGCCGTGCCCGACAGCCTGGTGGAGGAAAGCATCGCCGGGCTGGATACGCATGAAACCATAAACATGCAGTACACCAGCGGCACAACGGGCTTTCCCAAGGGCGTTATGCTCACCCATTACAACATTACCAATAACGGCCAGTTCCTGGGCGACTGCATGAAGCTTACCGAGGAGGACAGGCTGCTGATTGTGGTGCCGCTGTTTCACTGCTTTGGCTGCGTGCTGGGCATGATGAGCTGCCTGACGCACTGTACCACCATTGTGCTGATGGATCATTACCACCCTTTGCGTGAAATGGAGATTCTGCAAAACGAGCGCTGCACCGCCGTGCACGGCGTGCCCACCATGTTCATTGGCATGCTGGAGCACCCGGATTTTGATAAATTTGACTTTAGCCGCATGCGCACGGGCATTATGGCGGGCAGCCCGTGCCCTATCAAAACCATGCGCGAGGTAACCGGGAAAATGCACCTTAGCGAGCTGACCATTACCTATGGGCAGACGGAATGCAGCCCCGGCATGACCATGAGCCGCACGGACGATCCGCTGGAGCTGCGCGTAAGCACGGTGGGCAAGCTGCTGCCCCACACGGAGGGAAAGATCATTAACCCCGAAACGGGCGAGGAAGCGCCGCGCGGCGTGCCGGGCGAGATTATAACCCGCGGCTATCATGTAATGAAGGGCTACTATAAAATGCCCGAGGCGACCCGACAGGCCATTGACGAAAACGGCTGGCTGCACACCGGCGACATCGGCACCATGGATGAGGACGGCAATTTCCGTATCACGGGCCGCTTGAAGGACATGATTATCCGCGGCGGCGAGAATATCTACCCGCGCGAGATTGAGGAGTTCCTCTACACCCATCCCGCCGTGAGCGACGTGCAGGTGGTGGGCGTGCCGGATGAAAAATACGGCGAGGAGGTGTGCGCCTGCGTGATTTTGAAAAAGGAATGCCAGGCCACCCAGGAAGAGCTGATTGCGTTTGTGAAGGCTGGATTGAGTAAATTCAAGGCCCCGCGCTATGTGCTACTGATGGACGCCTTCCCCATGACGGCCAGCGGCAAGATACAAAAGTTCAAGCTGCGCGAAATGGGCGTGGAGCTGCTTGGCTTGCAGGCCGCCGCGAATATCGAAACCGCGTGATGCGGCGTTGCCTTTGACAGCGCTTTTTAGGCCTATGCCGGAGGCTGGCGAATACGCTTGCTGACAGGCTGAAGCGTTAACAGGGGCGTTTCACAATCCAGTAGGCATATAGTGAACCAAGCTGCGTGCGCGCCTTCCCCGCCGCTGCGCGCATGGAGGCGCGCGCTGCGATGGGGCATCGGGCCGCTTGGTGCTGGCCTGCCGGAGCTGGCGCTCACCGTCCTGACCGCGCTGGCCTGCCGCCGGGGAGGAGGGGCGTTATGGAAAAGCAGGAAAGGCATTCTTGCTTCTATCAAAACAGGCTATGCGAATATTTCCCCTGCCACAAGGGCGTTGATGAGGCGGATTTTAACTGCCTGTTTTGCTACTGCCCGCTTTATGCGCTGGGAAGAAAATGCGGGGGAAACTACCACTACAATGAAAAGGGCGATAAGGACTGCTCGGCCTGCGTTTTTCCCCACCGAAGGGAGAATTACGACCGGGTGCTGGCGCGCTACCGCGACATCATGGATGTGGTGAGGCGAATCGACGGGGAGTGAGGAAGGCGTTTCCCCAATCGGGCGGCGACAACGTGAGCCTGGTATTTTCCGCCGCCCATACAGATGGGTTTGCTGTGGATAGGGGCATGGCTGCGGATGCGCCGGGCGCGCGTGGGAAAACGGCCGCCCTGGCGGTTTGCAGCGGCATAATTATGCATATCACAGGCCCGCGCTTGTTGGCCATATAGCAAAAGGCTGCCGTCCGGTGAAAACCGGCGGCAGCCCTTTGTGAAAGTTAGTCCTCAAGCTTTCCCGGAAGCGGGATGTGATCCAGCGATACCAAGGGGATGCCCTTGTACTCGCTGCGGCGCTCCCCCTCGGTGAGCGCGCAGGCGATAACGGCGATTTCAATGCCGATCTCCTTGGCCAAAGCCAGCACGGCTTCGATGGTGCCGCCTGTGGAAACCACATCGTCCAGGAAACACAGGCGCTTGCCCTGGAAGGCGGAATACTTTTCCTTGCCAATCCACAATTCCTGCTGGCCGTGCGTGGTGATGGATTCCACCGTTACGCCCTTGGGCTCAATCATGAAGGCCTTGCGGCTTTTGCGCAACTCCAGATAGCGCGGATACCCCGCGCTGATGGCCTGCGCCAGGCCGCAGGACTTGGTTTGTACGGTTACAAAGCCGTCAAAATCATAGGGGGCCAGCTTTTTGGCGAGCTCCGCCGCGGCTACGCGGTTCCACTCGGCTTCGCCCGTCATGTCGAAGGAATAGATGTAGAAGCCGCCGCCCAAATCCAGCATGGGAAGGTCAACGGAAAACTGGGGGGAAAGGAAAACGCGATGGGTGCTAGGCCAGTCGTTGCGCATGGCGTCCTCCTTACACAAGGCCCACATAAACGCCCAGATAGCGCACCAGCACGCCTACCACCATGCCCAGGAAGGGGTTTTTGGACCAGGCCGTTACGCCCAGGGCGATGTAGCCGCTCATGGAGTTTTCGGACTGGGTAACGGTGGTGAGGTTGGGCGCGAAGGTGAGGGCGAAGCCGATTACCAGCAGGAAGCCGGAGATGCTTTGCGCGGGCAGGTACTTGCCCAGGCGGCCAATTAAGCCCAGCAGCACCAATACGCCCATCGCTAGCATGAACACGATGCCGCACGCCACCGGCCAGGGCGCGCCCGCCGTGCCGGAGATGATGGCCTCGATGGGCGGGCCGCCGAACAGCGCGCTGGGAACGTCCGCCAGGGAGTTGATGATGGAAAGGTGATCGTAGTTCTGGCTGGTTCCGGCGATGCTGGCGGTGATGCCGCCAAAGGAGATATTCGCGCCGATGTTGAGCATCATCAGGCTAAGCGCGCCCAGCACCACGGACAGGTTCAGCGTGGGCTTGATCAGCTTGAAATCGCTCCAGTACGCCTTTTTCCAGAAGCGCCATTCAGCGCTCATTTCCATGGCTTCGCGGCCTTCCTCCACCAGGGTGGACAGGTCCACGCGGCGCTTTTGCAGGAACAGGAAATCCGCCGTGGATATGGCGACGGAAATGAAGATGGTCCATACCACCTTGTTGCCATCGTTCAGGAAGAGGGCGTAGGCGATGATGGCGGATACGATGGATACCAGCGTGGTGCGCTTTTCCTGGCCGAACATATCCCAGGATACGCCGGCAAGGATCAGGCCCACGCCGCTCATCATGCCGGCAACAACGGCCTGGCCGGCAAAATCAGCGATTTTAGTAACGCCGCCAAACAGGCCCAGAATTACCATGAGCACGGCCGCCAGCAGGATGGAGCTTACGTTGTTGCGCAGATTCTTTTTTACGCTGGCAACGGTGATGGTTTCAGCCTGGCTGGAAATGGGGGTGACGGAACCGGTGAGCAGGTTGCCAAACGCGCCCACCAGGTACGCAAAGCCGGCGGGCTTGAGCGCGAAGCCGCGCGCCTGCGCGTAGAGCAGCTGCGGAACGCCGTTGATGATAACGGCGATGACCGCCAGCACGAAGGGGCCCAGGTTTGCCAAGAATTCCAAATGAATCACCTCTTTGAAGGATTAGCCGATTGAGTATACAACAAATCCTAGGAAATGACAATAGTTTTTCCGAACGAAAATGAAGAATGCCGGATAAAAATTCGGAAAAACAGCAAAACCGCCGTTTGGCGTACACCGCAGGCCATTGCAGATGGGACGCATGGTTTTACGTTTTGTTCATATCTGCCGGGAAGGAATAATCTTCCCCCATGTCGAATATCCTATATACATTCAAAAGCGAGCGTCCATAGCAAACCTCAGGGCAGGTCCTTCCTGCCTATAAACGGAAAGGAGCGTGGTACCATTGGCACACGCGTCGGCTTTTTCATCTTTTCCAAAGAGGCTGAACTGAACGATAAAGGAGTACCGCTATGAAAACGACCATCACCGCCAAAAATATGAATGTGACCACCGGCATTACCGAGCGCGTTATGAAAAAGACCTCCAAGATGGAGCGCTATTTAAACCCCAATACGGAGATTTTTGTGCGCCTGACCCGTGAAAAGAACAACCGCCGCACCTGCGAAATTACCGTGCCCTTTGAAGGCGTGGTGTTGCGCGCCGAGGCCAGCAACGATGATAACCTCTACGTAAGCATCGACCAGGCCCTGGCCAAGCTGGAGCGGCAGATCCACAAGCATCGCACCAAGCTGGGCAAGCGCCTGCGCGAGGACGCCTTCAGCCCCAAGGAGCTGGAATACGACGCCGATACCGCCGAGGCGGTGGAAGCGCCCACGGAGGCCCCCAAGGTTGTGCGCCATAAGACCTTCCCCGTTAGGCCTATGAGCGTGGAGGACGCGGCCCTGCAAATGGAGCTGCTGGGACACAGCTTCTTCGTATTTGTGAATGTGGAAACCGACCGTACCAACGTGCTTTACCTGCGTAAGGACGGCGATTTGGGTTTGATGGAGCCGGAGGCCTAAAGCGGATGGCCGTTGCATAAAAGATACCATTGCCCCGGCGCGAATGGCCGCGCCGGGGCTCTTTGTGTGCAAAGGGAGATTGCTATTTGCCCGCAAAAGGCGTATGATGGGTTGCGAAGGAGCTGAGCTGCAATGAACGATTTGGCGGTAGCCCTGCGCAAGCGTCTGCATCAAATTCCCGAGCCCTCCGGCGCGGAATGCCAAACGCGGGCCATGCTGATTGATTTTTTGAAAAGCCATACGTCGCTTGAGGTAAGGAACATGGGCACGTGGCTGTATGCCGCCCACCGCGAGGGAGAGGGGCTGCCCGGCGTTATGCTGCGCGCCGACATGGACGCGGTGAACGGGCCCAACGGCGCGGCGTTTCATGGCTGCGGGCACGACGGCCACTGCGCCAACCTGGCGGCGCTCGCTTTGGCCTGCGAGGGGCGGACGTTTGGAAAAAACCTGTTCTTTTTGTTTCAGCCTGCGGAGGAAACAGGGGCGGGCGCGCGCGAATGCTTGGCGCTGTTTGAGAGCGAGCGCATCGACGCGGTATATGGCATGCACAACCTGCCGGGCTTTGCGAAGGGAGAGGTGCTGGTGCGAAGCGGCACGTTCGCCTGCGCCTCCAAGGGGCTAATGCTGCGCTTTACCGGCAGGCAATGCCATGCCGCCTACCCTGAAACGGGCGTGAACCCCGCCCGCGCAATGGCCCAGCTGGTAACGGAGCTGGATGCGTTAACCGGGCCTGTGCAAAACGAGCTGGCGCTGTGTACCCTTGTGCATATGCGCGTGGGAGAGCGCGCGTTCGGCGTATCCGCGGGCGAGGGCGAGCTGGCGCTCACGCTGCGGGCAGAGCGGCTGGAAGCGCTGGAAGCGTTGGAAACGCGCATTGTCAGCCGTGCGCAGGCGCTTTGCCGGGAGCAGGGCCTTGCGCTGGAAACCGCCGAGGCGGATGCATTCCCGGATACGCGCTGCCGCGAAGCGGATGTGGAGCGTTTTTCCGCTTGCGCGGTCAATGCCGGCCTCAGGGTGGAGCGCCTGGAAAAGCCCATGCGCTGGAGCGAGGATTTCGGCTGGTATTTGAAGCAGAAGCCGGGCGTGTTTTTTGGCATAGGCGCGGGTGAGGAGCATGCCCCGCTGCACACGCCTGAGTATGAATATGACGACGCGCTGATCGATACCGCCGTGCGGGCGTTCCTGGCGGCGATTGAGAGTGCGAAGGAGCATATGGGATGAGGTTTGCAAGCAATGCGCATACCCACAGCGCCTATTGCGATGGCAAAGATACCGTGCCTGAGATGATCCGGGCCGCGCAGGCGCTGGGGTTCCAAAGCCTGGGGTTTTCCGGGCATGCCTGGCAGGGCTTTGACGCTTGCTACGCGATGACGCAGGAGGGGCAGGCGGCCTATCTGCGGGAGATACGGGCCTTGCAGCGCAAGCGCGAGCCCGGCATGCCGCGCCTGTGGGCGGGGCTTGAGCTGGACGGCATGGCGATGGAGGCCTGCCGCAGGGCCATAGACGGGTTTGATTATGTGATAGGCTCCACGCATTATTTGACGCTGGATTTCCATGGCGCGCCCGTTGCCGTGGACGGGGATGCGGACAGGCTGCGCCGCTATGTGGACGAGGCGTTCCAAGGCGATGGCCTGGCCATGGCGCGGCGGTATTATGAGCTGCAAACCGAGGCGCTTCTGCGCGACCGACCTGCGGTGATTGGGCACTTTGACCTGGTGCGCAAGCATGCCGCCCGGGCCCGCCTGTTTGACGAAGCAGACCCGGCCTACCAAACGCTTGCGCTTGACGCGCTGGAGCGCGCCTTTTCCTGCGGCGCGGCGCTGGAGGTGAACACGGGCGGCATGGCGCGCGGCTACCTGCCCACGCCCTATCCCACGCGGGCGCTTTTGTGCGCGTGGCGGGAAATGGGCGGCCGGGTGACGGTTACATCCGACTGCCACAACGCGCGCTATCTGGACTACGCCTTTGACCAGGCGCTCGCGCTTGTGCGCGAGGCTGGCTTTCAAAGCGTTGAAATGCTGGGAACGCGGGATGCGCTTTGGAATACGGTGGAGCTGTAAAGCATGGGAGGCGCGGAAGGATGGACTATCGAACCCTTGGGGAGGAGGACGCGCAGGCGCTGTGGCGGATGATGTGCGCGCTTGACAGGGAAACCTCCTTTATGATGTATGAGCCGGGCGAGCGCGAGGAAACCTCCTCGCCATTGACAGTACAGGCGCGCATTCGCGGCGCGGTTGCCAGAGGCGATTTTCTGCTTGCGGCCGAAATGGACGGCGAAATCGTCGGATATCTTTGGGCGGAACGGGGCGCGTTGCGGCGCGCCGCGCATTCGGCCTATATCGTTGTTGGCGTATTGCAAAGGGCCAGGGGAAAAGGAATTGGGACGCAGCTCTTTGCCCGCATGGAGGCATGGACGTTAGAGGCGGGCGTAACGCGCCTGGAGCTTACCGTTGAGTGCGAAAACGAAGCGGCCCTGCGCCTGTACCGAAAATGCGGCTTTGAAACGGAGGGCCTTAGGAAAAGAAGCATGCTTGTGAACGGAGCCTATGTGGACGAACAGTATATGGCAAAGCTGTTGTGACATGCATAGGCAAAGCAAAACCGGGCGCGCCCAAAGGGGCGCGCCCGGTTTTTTGGTATCCCGATTAGTTCATGCGATCCTCATATACCTTGGCGTTGGCGTCGCTTACCCACTGCTCAACGGCGGCGGTATAGGCTTCCTCCTGCTTGTTGGCAAGCAGCTCGCCTTCCAAAACGTCCTTTACGCTGTCCAGGCCAACCTCGCCTTCAACGGCGTCGCTCACGTACTTGAGGATGTGGATGCCGTAGCTGCTGCGCACAGCCTCGCTCACATCGCCAACCTTTCCAAGCGCCATGGCCGCGTCGCGGAACTCCGTAACCCAGTTGGTGCTATCCGAGCTTACAGGATAGCCGTTCTCCTTGGCGGGAGAGGTTTGCATGCCGGTATCCTGGCCATATTGCTCCATCAAAGCGTCAAAGTCCTCGCCAGAAGCAAGCTTTGCAAGCACCTCGTCCACGGTGGGCTGAATGGCGGCGTAAGCGGCTTCCTTGGCAGAATCCAGCTTGGTTTGCAGCTCGGCGATCTCGCCGGTAAGGCGCTCCTTGGTTTCTGTGAGGGCGGCGCGGTTCTGGGCGGTGGCCTCGTCGTAGGCGGAGGCGTCCTCGCCAAGGTCGCTTAGGGAGCTTTCGGCGGTCGCCAGCTCGCTGTTTTTGGAGGTGAGCTGGCTTTGCAGGTCGTTGATGGCGGTGTTGTCCTCATCGGTAAACTTGATAAGGATGTTCTTTACAAAGCGGTAACCGGCGGGCACATAGTATATGGTGGAGCCGTTTTGAACGTCCGTGCCGTAGGTGGAGGGATTGTTGCCGTAATTGGTCATGGCCTCGCTCACACGGGCGCTGTACGCGCTTTCAAGCTCCTCCTGCGTTACGGCCACGTCTTTGACGACCTCGCTGCGCAGCTTTTCGCGGGCCTTGGCAGTTTTCTGGGAATCAAGCAGCTCATCCTTGGTGGGGTAGCCCAGCTCGGCCATCTTGGCCTCGATGGCCTTGTCCAGCTCCTCGCCGGTGAGCTCGGTATCGGCAAAGTAGCCGCTCTTTACGCTGCTGGTATAGGTGTCCCAGGCGCTGTCCGCGCTTTCCTGAACCTCGCTAAGCTCGTCCGCAGTGAGCTCGTCCATTCCCATCTCCGCCGTCTTTTGCGAAAGGACAGCGTCCTGAATCAGGTTTTCGATGGCGCTGGAACGCGCGGAGGAAATGCTGGATTCGCTGGTGCGGTCAAAGCTCATGCCGTAGAGATAGTATACATATTCCTGATAATCCAGCATGGCTTCGGTTTGCTCGGCCACCTCGGCCTTGGTGATGGTCTTGCCAGCCACCTCAATGATGGTGGTCTGCTTGTCCACTTCCTCATCCTTTACAATCAGGGAACAGCTGCTGGTCGCAACCAGGGCGATTACCAGCAGGAATACCAGGATAACACGCTTGCGCATGATCATTCTCTCCAATCATTCTAATCTGCATAATGGCGCTTTCAACATTATAACCGATGAAACCCTTGACAGCAAGTGCTTTTTAAGAAGTTCACGCCATATTCACATCCATAGCGGAGGCCTTACAGCCGCCATGCCAGCAGCGTTTCGCCCGTTTCCAAGGCCTTTATGGTAAACGCGCCGTCCTCATATACCATGTAGCTTTTGGGCTGCCCCTCCTTGGGAAGGGCGGCGGAGCCGGGATTGAGGTAGGTGTAATCCCCCTGGGGAATGGCGCAGTGCACGTGCGTATGGCCGTGAATGAGCACATCGCCGGGACGGTGGGGCGGCGGGCATTCCGTGTTGAACAAATGCCCGTGGGTTACAAAGGCGCAACGCCCGTTTTCAAGCGGCAACAGGGCGTAGTCCGCCAGAATGGGAAAGGCGAGCACCATTTGGTCCACCTCCGCGTCGCAATTCCCGCGCACGCACAGCGGGGCGATAGGGCTGTGGTTGAGCAGCTCTATCACCTCCTTGGGCGCGTAACGGTGCGGCAGGTCGTTGCGGGGGCCATGGTAAAGCAGGTCGCCCAGCAAAAACAGGCGGTCCGCCCGCTCGGTTTCCACGCGGGCGAGCACCCTTTCCGCGGCGGAAGCGCTGCCATGCAAATCTGACGCAAACAAAATCTTCATGCCTCGTCCATCCCTTCAAGCTCCAGAATCACAGGGCAATGGTCGCTGCCCATGACCGTATCGTCAATATCGGCTGTGCGAACGTTGGGCGCGATGCGGCTGCTTACCAGGAAGTAGTCGATACGCCATCCAATGTTGCGTTCTCTGGAGCGCATCATATAGCTCCACCAGCTGTAACGGTCCGTTTCGTCCGGGTGCAGCAGGCGGAAGCTGTCCACAAACCCGCGTTCAAGCAGGGCGGTCATCTTGTCGCGCTCCTCGCGGGTAAAGCCGGCGTTTTGCGTATTCGTCTTAGGGTTCTTCAGGTCGATTTCCTTATGGGCCACGTTCATGTCGCCGCATACCACCACGGGCTTGTTCTGATCCAGCGCGCACAGGTAGGCGGCAAAGGCGTCCTCCCAGGCCATGCGGTAGGAAAGGCGCGTAAGCTCCCGCTGGCTGTTGGGCGTGTATACCGTAACCAGGTAGAAGCGGCTGAATTCCAGCGTGATCACACGGCCCTCATGGTCGTGCTCCTCGATACCGATGCCATAGCTCACGCTTAGCGGCGTATGCCTTGTAAAGATGGCCGTGCCGGAATAGCCCTTTTTTTCGGCGCTGTTCCAGTACTGCTGGTAGCCCTCAGGCGCAAAATCCGCCTGGCCGGGCTGCATTTTGGTTTCCTGCAAGCAAAACATATCCGCGCCGCTTTGGGCAAAATAATCGCCAAAACCCTTGGTAAGGCAGGCGCGCAGGCCGTTTACATTCCATGAGATCAACCGCATGGGCCAATCCTCCTTCTCCTTTGCTTGGTTTTCAGCCCTCCACGCGCAGCAGGCTTTCCACGGTGGCCACATCGGGCGTGATTTCCAGGATAGCCTGCTGCATGGCCTGCTCGCTGGCCTCATGGGTAATGAACACCAGCGTTACGTGCCCGCCGCCGCGCGCGCCCTTTTGCTGCATGGCGGCAATGCTTACGCCATGGTTGGCAAAGGTTTGGGCAATGCGGCTTAGCACGCCGGGGCGGTCCTGCGCCAGCATGCGGCTGTAAAAGGCGCAGCGCCAGTCCGTGTTGTTTTGAAGGGCCACGGTGGGGTTAAGCTCGTTTTCAAAGGTGGGGTAGAGATGCTTCTGGGCGGAGGCGGCGCGCACCAGGTCGCTTACAATGGCGCTGGCCGTGGGAAGATCGCCCGCGCCGCGGCCCATGAACATCATATCGCCGCAGGCGTGGCCGTTTAAGAATACGGCGTTGAACGCGCCCGAGATATTGGCCAGAGGATGCTCGTTTTTAATGAAGGTGGGGTGCACGCGCGTTTCCACCTTGAGGCCGTCGCGCTTGGCGATGGCCAACAGCTTCAGCGTGTAGCCAAGCTCCTGGCCGCAGCGGATATCCTCGGCCTGCACCTGGGTGATACCCTCCACATATACGTTTTCAAACGGCACGCGGCCATGGAAGGCCAGGCTGGCCAGAATGCTGAGCTTGTAGGCGGCGTCCAGGCCCTCCACGTCGCTGCTGGGGTCAGGCTCGGCCAGGCCCAGGCGCTGTGCGTCCCTAAGCACGTCGGCGTATTCCGCGCCCTCCTTACTCATGCGGGTAAGGATATAGTTGGTGGTGCCGTTGACGATGCCGTAGATATAATGGATGCGGTTGGCTTGCAGGCTTTCCTCCAGCGTATGGATGATGGGGATGGCCCCGCATACGGCGGCCTCGTAATACAGGCCCGCGCCGCTCTTTTTGGCGGCCTTTTGCAGCTCATGCCAGTGCAGGGCAAAGGCGACCTTGTTGGCCGTTACCACCGTTTTGCCGCGTTCCAGCGCGGCGGTGATCCACTGGTGCGCGGGCTCCTCGCCGCCCAGAAATTCCAGCACAATGGAAATTTCCGGGTCGTCAATCACATCCTGCGCACGGGTGGTGAGCACGCCGGCGGGCAGGTCGATGTCACGGTGCTTTTCCAGGCTGCGCACCAGCACGCGCCGTACCTCGAAGCGCAGCCCTGTGCGGTGGGCGATCTCCTTGGAAAAGCCGCTCAAAAGCCGCCATACGCCGCCGCCCACGTTGCCGCAGCCCAGGAAGCCGATTTTGACTGTTCTTTCCATGCTGTTCTTCCTTTCCGTAAGCGCGTCAGCGGTTGCGCTCATAAATCAGGCGCAGGCCCTTGAGGGTCAAAATGCCGTCCAGTTTGTCGATGATGCCGTCCTCCTCGGCCACAAGGCGGGCCATGCCGCCGGTGGCTACCACCAGCGCGTTTGGCGCGCCAAGCTCCTTGCGGAAGCGCTGCACCAGGTAATCCACCTGGCCGATGTAGCCGTAAATCACGCCCGCCTGAAGATTTGTAACCGTGGTGCGGCTGATCACATGCTCCGGGCGCACCAGCTCAAAGCGGGGCAGCTTGGCCGTGCCGCTCACCAGCGCCTCGCTGGTAAGCTTAAGGCCCGGGCAGATGCACCCACCCGCGAACGCGCCCTGGCGGTCAATCGCGCCAAAGGTGGTGGCAGTGCCAAAATCGATAAATACGCAGGGCCCGCCGTATTCAGCCTGCGCGGCCACGGCGTTGGCAATACGGTCGCTGCCCAGCTCGCGCGGGTTTTCGTACTTGAGGTTGATGCCTGTTTTGATGCCCGGCGCAACGATCATGGGCGTTTTGCCGAAGTAGTTTTTGCACATATGCTCCAGCGTAAAATTGACCGTTGGCACCACGCTGGACATTACAATGCCTTCCACCACGCGCATGGAAAGCCCGGCATGGGCGAACAGGCCTGTCAAAATCAGGCCGTATTCATCGGAGGTGTAGGTGGGATTGGTTGAGATACGCCAGTATTGCTTCATCTCCGTGCCGTCAAACAGCGCCGTTTTGATGTTGGTATTGCCAACGTCCATGGTAAAGATCACGGTACCACTTCCTTTGCCGCGCTTTTGGAATCACCCGCGCCGGGCGCGGCGCGTAACGGCTTCTACCGCCGCCTTGATCACCGGCACGATCACCGCCGCCACGATTGCCTCGCCAATGCCGTTGGGAAGGCCCACCGCCGCCACCAGCCACGTACCCGCGTTGTTCATATAAGCAGCCTCCACCCCGCCGGCGGCGACCATTTCGTTAAGCAGGGCGGTGAGATCGGCGCCATAGATCACCAGCAGCGTGCCCAGGCACAGCACCGTATTGGCGAGGGAGCCAAACGCCGAGGCCACCGCCGCGCCCAGCTTATCGCTTACGGCGCTTGGGCGCACAAGCTTTTTCCAAAGCAGATATACCCCCAGCGCAACCAGCGGCACCACCATGCGCGGCACAATGCTGATAAGCGGGTTGCGGAAAAACAGCGTAAGCCCCACCGCGCCGGAGCTCCATGCGTTGATAAAGCTGCAAACGCCAAACACCAGCCCCACAAACAGCCCTACCAGCGGGCCCTCCACCAGCGCGGCTAGGATCACGGGCAAATGCACTGTAGTGGCGTGAAGCAGCGGCGGGGGCAGGGGGATCATTCCGATGGGGGTAAACGCGAGCACGGCGGTAACCGCGCCCAGCATGGCGGCCGTAACCATTTTGCGCACTGCAAGGCTTTGTTTCTTCCGGGATACGTTTTTGGTTGTCATAGTTTCGTTCCTCCGTTCGAGTTCTTTTGGGATACCCGACGATACCTGGGAAGGGAAAGGGGCATGGATAAGGCCGCGTCCGCCTCGCGGGGATGGCGGCGCGCCTTGCAAGCATTATATAGCCTAAAGAAAGGATTGTAAAGGGCTTCAGGCTTCCTTTTGTCCCAGCCTGGCCCAGAGGCGGAAGGTCATGGGCCACAATACGCCGCCCGTTACCGCCATAACGAAGTAGCGGATGCCATGGGTGAACAGCGCGCCGCCAAAGAGGGCGGCAAGCACGGGCTTGAGGCCCACGCGCACGGCCATTACCAGCGCGAGGCCGGCGATCAGCTTCAAAAGCTGCGCCCACCATACGGCGCGGGTTTCAAAATGCGTGTGGCGCGCATCGGCCCACAGCGCCAGCCACAGCCCCGCGCAGGTGCCAAACAGCGTCCACGCGGCCTTTTGGCCGTCTGCGTCAAAGGAGGCCACGTTGGCTTCCCGCACGGGGGCAAGCAGCACGTAGGCAAGCAGCGCCGCCGCAAAGGCCGCAATACCCGCGCCCAGCAGCAAAACGCCATGGGGCCGCGCCTCGGCGCGGTCAAACAGCCAAACCATGCCAAGCACCGTAATAACGCCCGTCGCCAGCGATACGCCCACATCCAGCGGCGTGTGCACGCCCAGGTACATGCGCGAAAGGCCTACCAGCAGCACCGTGGCTACGCACAGGGCAGTTACCCAGCGCCTTTTGGCCCATACCGCCAGCACGCCAAATACCGTGGCGGCGGATTGGGTATGCCCGCTGGGAAAGGAATAGCCGGAGGCGCCCTCGCGCGCAGCTTCCACGATGGTGAAACCGGGATCCAGCACCCAGGGGCGCGGAATGAGGAAGATCGCCTTTAGCAGCTGGTTGAGCGCGGTACCCGCCACCCCTATCATCAGAAAGCGGAAACCCCATTTTTTGCTGAAGCACCACAGGATGACGAGCCCGGCAACCATAAAAACGGTTTCCTCGCCCAAGAGGGTAGCAAGCGCGCCCAATTTGTCCAGCACGGGCGTGCGGATGGATTCCAACAGCCTAAGAAACGGCATAAGCGCAGCCTCCCAACTCAAGTGTGTATTGAGTATAGCATGCGGGTGGAAGAAACTGCAAGCATGGAAAGACGAATATAAGAAGCGCCCGGCCTGCAAAAGCAGGCCGGGGCAAGCCGTCGAAAAAGCTCGCCTGCAGCGATCTTTTCCGCCGAGAGTTGCGCCGTTCGCCTACTCGCCTACGGCTCGCCGG
>OLGB01001036.1_pt1 | contig 35610 bp, 30 predicted proteins | sample 1605691 | NCBI WGS metagenome assembly OLGB01 (sample SAMEA3888925, study PRJEB22519) | human gut metagenome | biome: human gut; feature: human-associated habitat; material: faeces | place: Denmark | collected 2010
CTACACAGATTTCCGTCTGTCCCAAGATCAAAAATTTCCCAAAAACGAGGAGTGCCCAGGAACCTCTCGGCGCCTGGGCTATTATTATGAAAAAATTCTATGTGTAATGAACCCATTACAAACTTTTTTGAGATGTTCCTTTCGGAACTGTATTTATCATATCAATAGTTTATGAATAATTTATGAACGTAATATGAACTTATAGTTAATTTGCACAATTCAATTTTATTTTTATTTTATTTTTATTTTTTTATAATTAATTACATTAATTTCTTTATTAATTCTTTAAATTTTTTTAATATTATTTAATTGATTTATTTTAATTTTTTCACATACATTTTCTGCATCAAAAATCAATATAATATATGCATTAATTTGCCTCTTAAAATCGTCTTTAAGAAGTTTTTATTTTATTTTTGATAAATTATATATCTTTACATATTTAATGGCTTATTTTTGATTTTAATACTTAATTTTGTTTTATGCTATACATAATAGGTTGCATAGCATTTATAAAAGTTGCACTAAAATAACCATAAAAAAAGATAGTATATAAATACTATCTTCTGGCGGAGAATGAGGGATTTGAACCCTCGCGGCCCTAAACGAACCCTAACAGTTTAGCAAACTGTCCCCTTCAGCCACTTGGGTAATTCTCCAAATATAGAGAAAAGTTAGCTTTTACTAACTTTTTATATATTGGCGGAGAGGGTGGGATTCGAACCCACGGTAGGCTACAAACCTACGCCAATTTTCAAGACTGGTGCCATAAACCAACTCGACCACCTCTCCACAGAGAACATTAATAATTTAACACATATAATTTCAAATGTCAATACAATTTTTTATATTTTTTTATAATTTTTTATGTTCTTTTGCTTTATTAACTGCTTTTATTTCTTCATCTGATAAAGTAACTTTAGAAGTACCATTTTCAATTGTTTTTGCATAAACATTACTTGAAGTACGTCCATAAATAGAATTAATAACAAAACCATTATCCTCATTATCTAGCATAGCTATTGCAAAACTTAACTCACTTCCCACATCATCAAAAGCATTATATCTAACCATTCCTATATTCTGAACACACATATTTAGTTGCCTTTCAACGTTTAATATGTTTGCTTTTATAATCTTATTATCTTCATTAACATTTTTTACCATTTTCATATAGCTATTCATAACATCTTCAATACTTCTATTTCCATCAAACTTAGCAATAAAAGAATAATACTTATCTTCTAAATTCTTTATTCTAAAAATAAATAACAATACTATAGCAGTTAATAATACATTAACTGCTATAGATAAAATCAATATTATATTTATCATTATGCACATCTCCCTATTTTATTAAATCTAGTATACGCTCTAAATCATCATTTGATGCATATTCAATAATTATTTTTCCTTTTCTTTGTCCAGCATTCAATTTTACCTTTGTACCAAAGAAACTTTGAAAACTACTTTCAATATCACGATATATTGGCTCATACTTTTCATTCTTCTTAGGCATAGCTTTACGTGACTTTGTTTTCTTCTCTGCCTCTCTAACACTATCACCAGATTCAATCATATATAAAGCCATATCATATTGTTTATCTGGATTATCAAATCCAAGTAAAGCTTTACAATGACCTTCTGTCAATTTTCCTTGTAACGCTAAATCAATTACTCTTGGATCCAAATTTAATATTCTTAAAGTATTTGTTACAGTACTTCTTCCTTTACCTATAATTTCTGCAACTTGTGCTTGTGTTAAATTATATTGATCCATAAGTAACTTAATTCCTCTTGCCTTTTCAATTGGATTCAAATCTTCTCTTTGAATATTTTCTATTAATGCTATCTCTCTATTCTTTTGTTCATCATTTTCTCTTACTATAGCAGGAATTTCTGTAACACCTGCTATCTTAGAAGCTCTCCATCTTCTCTCTCCTGCCACTATCTGATAATAATCATCTTTTTTGGAAACAATTATTGGTTGAATAACACCATACTTCTTTATTGACTCTGCTAATTCATTTAAAGAATCTTCATCAAATATTCTTCTTGGTTGATCTTTATTAGGTTCTATTTCAGAAACCTTTAAATGATATACCATCTCATTATCGTTTGTTTCTTCTTCTACAAGTGATGCTGAAAATAAAGCATCTAATCCTTTTCCTAATCCTGTTTTCTTTGCCATTTCTTATCCCCCTTATTTCATATGTTTAGCTTTTTCCTTAGCTTCTTCCATCTTTAAAAATTCTTTCGCCAATTTTTCATAGCTACGTGCTCCTTTAGACTTTGGATCATACATGGTAATTGGCATACCAAAGCTTGGTGCTTCACTCAGTCTTACGTTTCTTGGTATTACTGTCTTATATACTCTATCATCAAAATACTTTTTAACTTCCTTAACAACTTGATTTGAAAGGTTTGTCCTAATATCATACATAGTCAATAGAGCTCCCTCTATTTCTAATGATTTATTAAGATGTTTTTTTACCAAATTAATTGTATTTAATAATTGTCCTAATCCTTCAAGTGCATAATACTCACATTGAACTGGTATCAATACAGAATCTGCAGCTGTAAATGAATTTAATGTAATTAATCCTAATGATGGTGGACAATCTATAAAAATATAATCAAATTTGTCTTTAATTCCTTCTAGTTGTTCTTTAAGTCTATGCTCTCTAGACATTTGGGAAACTAATTCTACTTCTGCTCCAGCCAAATTCATATTTGAAGGGCATATTTTTAAATTTTTCTCAACTGTGTCTTGTAATGTCCCTGCAACTGGTTCTTCATTTATAAGTACATCATATAAAGATTTTTCTACATCTTTATCTACTCCTAAACCACTTGTCGCATTTCCTTGAGGATCTGCATCTATTAATACAACTTTCTTCCCCTTTTTAGCAAGCAAAGCGCTTAAATTGACTGAGGTTGTAGTCTTTCCCACGCCTCCTTTTTGATTTGCTATTGCTATTATTTTTCCCAATACTATCCCTCCATTCTTTTTTCTATATTATAATATAAAAATTATAATTACATGTCAATGAATTTTTAAATTTTTTATTTTTTAATATAAAAAAAACGAAAAATCACTTTCACACAAAAAAAATCCACAAACAACAAACAAGTTACTTGTGGAACATGCTATTTTTCAACATTATTTAAGTGGAACCTTTAAAGGTTTTCCTTGATTTCTAGGGTATATTTGTTCGGTTTTTTTAACTTTTTTAATAGCCACCAAACACCTATCGTTGTCATCAATTTTATACTTTTCTACCCTCTCAATTTCTCCACCTAATATGGAAATTGCTTTTTTAGAATCTTTTATTTCTTCTTCAGAATTTGGTCCCTTCATACAAATACATTTCCCTCCTACTTTTACAAAAGGTAACATGTATTCAACTAAAGTACTCATATTAGCTACAGCTCTTGATGTAGCTACATCAAAAGTTTCTCTATATTTCTTATTATGTGCATAATCTTCTGCTCTGCAATGAACTGCAATAATATTATCTAATTTTAACTTATCAATAGTGTTCTGCATAAACAAAACTTTCTTATTAACAGAGTCAATCAATGTAACATCTAAATCATTTCTAACTATTTTCAAAGGTATTCCTGGAAATCCGGCTCCCGAACCAATATCAATAAGCTTCTCTCCTTTAACTTCCTTTTCAATAAGAATTGAATCAATAAAATGTTTAACAATAATGTCTTTTTCTTCTTTAATTGCTGTTAAATTAATTTTTTTATTCCACTCTATTAAGTTATCCATATATAATATAAAATTATTCATCTGCTCATCAGAAAGTTTTATATTATTTTCTTTCAACTTTTCATTAAAAAATTTTATTATTTCTTCTCTATTCAAAATATATAATTCCCTTCTTAAAAATTATTTATCTTTTCTTTTTCTTTGTTCCAAATAAACAAGTAATACAGATATATCAGCAGGTGAAACACCAGATATTCTTGAAGCTTGACCTATAGAATATGGTCTTATTTTATTAAGTTTCTGTCTTGCCTCAATTCTGATACCTTTTACGTCATCATAATTAATATCTTCAGGTAATAATTTTTTCTCAAGTTTCTTAAATCCTTCTACTTGAGTTTCTTGCATCTTGATATATCCTTCATATTTTACCATTATTTCAACTTCTTCTTTAACATCATCAGGTAAGTCAACTCTATCTTTATCAATTTGCTTTAAAATATCATATGTAAGTTCTGTTCTCTTCAATAATTCTGAAAGACGAACACCACCTGTTAGTTTTGATGTTCCATATTTTTCCATAAGTTGATTTACTTCTTCTGTTGGCTTAATTATAGTATTTTCTAATCTTTCCTTTTCTTTAGCAATCATATCTTTTTTCTCTAAAAACTTTTGATATCTCTCTTCTGATATAAGCCCCACTTTATGACCAATCTCTGTCAATCTCATATCAGCATTGTCTTGTCTAAGCAATAATCTGTACTCTGCTCTTGAAGTCATCATTCTGTAAGGCTCATTTGTACTCTTAGTAACAATATCATCAATCAAAACACCAATATAAGCATCTGATCTATCAAGTATAACAGGTTCTTCACCTTTCAACTTTAATGCTGCATTTATACCTGCAATAATTCCTTGTGAAGCAGCTTCCTCATACCCAGATGTTCCATTAATTTGTCCAGCAAAAAACATACCATCAATTGCCTTTAGCTCCAATGACCTCTTTAATTGAGAAGGTTCTATACAATCATATTCTATTGCATATGCAGGTCTAGTAAATTCACAATGCTCCAATCCAGGTAAAGTTCTATACATCTCTATTTGAACATCTTCAGGTAAAGAAGAACTCATTCCTTGAATATACATTTCATCTGTATCTACCCCTAAAGGCTCAACAAAAATTTGATGTCTTTCTTTATCAGCAAATCTAACAACCTTATCTTCAATAGAAGGACAATATCTTGGACCAGTACCTTCAATTTTTCCTGCATATAATGGAGACCTATGTAAATTTTTTCTTATAATTTCATGCGTTTTTTCATTTGTGTATGTCAAATAACAAGGTTCTTGTTTAAAATTACCTAATTTATCCTCAAATGAAAAAGCAGGAACATTAGGATCGCCTTCTTGAATCTCCATTTTTGAAAAATCTATACTATTACGATTAATTCTAGCTGGTGTTCCTGTTTTAAATCTAACAATGTTAATTCCTAAATCTTTTAAACATTTAGATAACTTATTAGCTGGAAAAACTCCATCAGGTCCGCTCTCACATGAATATTCACCAACAAATATTTTACCTTTCAAATATGTACCAGTTGCTAAAATAACACTATCAACTTCATAAATAGCACCCATATCTGTCTCAACTGCTTTAATTTTTCCATCTTCAACTTGAATATTAACAATTTCTCCTTGTTTTAGATAAAGATTCTCTTGTTTTTCAAGAGTATGTTTCATTTCCATTTGATATCTTTTTCTATCTGCTTGCGCTCTTAGTGAATGAACAGCCGGTCCCTTAGATGTATTAAGCATCTTAATTTGAATCATTGTTTTATCAATATTTTTTCCCATCTCTCCACCAAGTGCATCAATTTCTCTAACAAGATGACCTTTTGAAGAACCACCAATGTGAGGATTACATGGCATATTTGCAACACACTCAAGTGTTATTGAAAATATCAATGTTTTCATTCCCATTCTCGCAGCAGCTAAAGCGGCTTCACAACCAGCGTGTCCAGCACCAATTACTGCTATATCATATTTTCCTGCATTAAAACTCATTTTACTACTCCTTTTCTATTTTCCTAAACAAAACTTTGAAAAAATTTCACTAATTATATCATCAGTCACACTCTCTCCTGTAATCTTTCCAAGTTCCTCTAAAATTTCTTTTATATAAATTGCTATAACATCAACAGGCATTCCTGCATTTAAAGTATCTATCGCTTTGTTCAAAGAAACAATCGCTTTAGATATCAAAGCTTTATGTCTTGAATTAATAACCAATAACTCATTATCTGTTTTTATTTCTTCTGTAACAACCATTTTCTGCATCATTTCAAGCAATTCCGGCATTCCCTCTTGTGTTTTTGTAGACAATGTAACAATATTTTTTGAATATTTTTCGAAAATTTCTTTCTCTACGCCCACTTGATTTAGATCACTTTTATTTAAAATAATTATTGACTTTTTATTTTCTAATATTTCTAATATTTTTTTATCTTCTTCATTCAATTTTTTAGTAATATCAAAAATAGCAATAATCAAATCACTATCCTTAGCTATCTCAATTGCTTTTTTAACTCCAATTTTCTCAACAGTATCCTCTGTTTCCCTTATTCCAGCAGTATCAATTATCTTAAAAGGAATACCATCAACAGAAATAAATTCTTCGATTGTATCTCTTGTGGTTCCTTCAATCTCAGTAACAATAGCTCTTTCCTCATTTAATAGCAAATTAAGTAAAGAAGATTTTCCAGCATTAGGTCTACCAATAATAGCAGTCTTAACACCTTCTCTAAGAATTTTTCCACTAGAAAAAGACTTTTCCAGTTCATTCAATCTATTTGCATTTCTATCCAATATCTCTAAAATCTTTGTATTAGTAACTTCCTCAACATCATATTCAGGATAATCAATTGAAACTTCAATATCTGCCATTCCTGAAATTAAATCTTCTCTTATTTCCTTTATTTTTTTAGACAAATATCCTTCTAACTGATTCATTGAAGCCTTAGCCTCTTTTTCAGTTTTACTATTAATTACATCTATAACAGCTTCCGCTTGTGTTAAATCAATTCTTCCGTTTAAAAAAGCTCTTTTAGTAAATTCTCCTGGTTCCGCCAAGTCAGCGCCATTTTTTAGACACATGTCTAATATTTTTTTCATAACAATCATTCCACCATGAGAATTTATTTCACACATATCTTCTGTTGTATAACTTTTTGGTCCTATAAAATAAGAAACCAAAACTTCATCTACAACTTCATCATTATCATATATTTTTCCATACTTTATTGAATATCCTTTTATAGGCTTATCAGAAATTGGTTTGAAAATTTTATCAAGAATATCAAAACATTCTTTACCACTCATTCTAACTATACCTATTCCGCCCATCCCAGGCGCAGTTGATATTGCAGCAATTGTTGACATTATTAATTTCCTCCTCTATTTATTCTCTTTATAATCCTTATAAAAATTTGATATACATAATATCTAATCTTTTATAAAGAAAAAAGGGTGTACTTACATTTTAGCACACCCATCAATTAATATCTACTTTTTTAGAGATATAACCACTTTTCTATTTGGCTCCTCACCGATACTATGTGTTTCAACTTTTGTATTTTCTTGTAATTTTGAATGAATAATTTTTCTTTCATATGATGTCATTGGCTCAAGCGTAATTGCTTTTTTTCTTCTAATAACAGTTCCTGCTATCTTTTCAGCTAAATCTTGTAAATCTTTTTCTCTCTTCTCTTTATAGCCACCTATATTTAACAAAACTCTAACTCTTTCTGATGTACCATTATTAGCAACATTATTTATAACATTTTGCAAAGAATTTAAAACATTTCCTCTATATCCAATTAAATAACCTGTATCTTGTCCATCGATATTAACAAACAAATCATTTTTATCAGATTTGATTTCATAAGTTAAATCCTTTGTAGGTAATTTTGTTATAAATTCATCTAAAAATTTTCTTATATTCTCTTCAGCTTTATTTTCTGTTTCAGCAGATATTTCAGCTCTTTCTTTCTTAACAGTTTTTGATTGATCATCTTTAACTGTTAACTCAACTCTTACAACTCTTGGTGTAAGAATACTAAAAAAGCTTCTTTTTTCATCAGTTTCTAATATTTTTATATCAACTTGCTTTTTTGATACGTTTAAATCTTTAAGTCCTTTTTCTATCGCTTCATTTGTTGTTCTACCTTCATAAATATTAGCCATTGTTTTCCTCCTCTTTAGATTTTACAAATCTATTTATAATCATTCTTTGTATTGTTGAAGAAATATTATTGATTAGCCAATATAAAGCCAAACCTAATGGAGCAACAAGAGCAACTGAAACAGCCATAATTGGCATCATAAACATCATTTGTTTATTCATTGCTTCAACAGTATCAAAATCATCATCATCGTCATCTGCTTTAATAAGAGCTTTCTGTTCTCTTTTCTTTCTTTCCTCTTCTTCTTTCTCTTCTTTAGTAAGCTTCTTCTTTCCAGCATTCATTGTTATTCTCATTGAAATAATAGAAGAAATAACATATAAGCCAGGAATTATATAAACTGTTGGATCTCCCCAATTTCTTGACGGAACATTACTTAAATCAATTCCTAAGAAATTCATATCTATAGAAATTGAATCATCACCTGCTTTTTTTGCTTCTCTAATAATATCAATCTCTTTATAATTTGATTGCTGACTTATTTGATATTTTTCAACGTACTGATTTATTTTATCTGCATCTAATCTTTCCATATATGTTAATGGTTGTCTTACTAAATAAAAAATTGATACAAATAAAATCAATTGAAGAATTGAACCTAAGCATCCAGAACAAGGACTCATCTTCTCTGCTTTATACAAATCCATAGTCTCTTGACCTAATCTTACCTGATCATTCTTGTATTTTTCTTGTAACTCTTTTACTTTAGCTTGAATTTTATTATTTTTAATCATTGTTTTTTGTTGTTTAATTGAAAATGGTAGTAAAATAATTTGAACAGCTATTGTAAAAAGAATAATAGCTAAACCATAATTATTAACAACTCCATAGATAAGATTCAACAAATAACCAAAAATCCCAGCTAAAAAAGCTATTACTGCACCCATATTACCTCCTTATTTTAAAGGATCATATCCTCCTTTTGAAAAAGGATTACATTTCAAAAACCTAAATATTCCTAAAAAAAAGCCTTTTATAAAACCATATTTTTCAATTGCTTGCATCATATATTCTGAACATGTAGGATAATATTTGCAATGAATCCCCATAAAACTAAAAATAGGAGAAATTCTTTTTTTATAAAATTTAAAAATAATTCTTGAAATTTTTTTCATTATTCTTCTACTAAAATCCCACTTTTCTCAAATAAATTTTTTAAATCTTTTTTTGTATCAAAAAAATTTGCTTTTTCATGAGTAACACTTTTTTTCCAAATAATTAAAATATTATTTTTAGTGTCAATTTTATCTTCTAGTTCCTTATATGCTTCCCTAATAAATCTTTTAACTTTATTACGAATAACACTTCCCCCAACTTTTTTGCTAACAATAATTCCTAATTTATTTGAAGAATCATTATTTTTAAAAACAAATATCTCCAATAATTCTCCTGAAAAATATTTACCTTTTTTAAAAAAATACCTAAATTCATAATTTTTTTTAATTATTTTAGTATTTTTCATTTTTTAATCACTCTTTAAATAATAATAAATTTTGTTGATATTTCAATAAAAATTATACTTATTATCGAAATATACACATTAAAAACATTTAAGTTAACAAAAAAGGGCGTTTTCGCCCCCTTTTTCATTATGCACTTAAAACTTTTCTTCCTTTTGCTCTTCTTGCCTTTAAAATGTTTCTTCCTGATCTAGTTTTCATTCTTTTCATAAAACCATGTTCTTTTTGTCTTTGTCTTTTTTTAGGTTGTAATGTTCTTTTCATCTTGTTGCACCTCCTATATCTATAATAATTTTTTTTATTTCTCAAAAGTAATTAAAATTATACAACAAAAGCCTTCAAAATGTCAATACTTCATTAATTATTTATATTTTTCCACAAGAAATCCACAACAAATTATTGACTATTGAAAAATAAATTGATATGATTAAGTTCGATATTGCAAATATGATATATTACTACGCAAATAATAATTAGAGCCATTTAAATAATCTAATTTTTTGTAATATCATTCTAATAAGGAGGTTGTTTAATTTGTTAGATAAAAATGAACTTTTAAATCAAGCAAAAGAACTTTTAAAAAACGAAATGACGAATATTTCGTTCACAACATGGATAAAAACATTAGAAATTGGCAACATCTATGATAACAAAATTGAGTTAATAACATCTAATGCAATGCAAACAGATGCAATTAAATCAAGATATTATGATTTAATAATTAACACATTCAATTTTTTAACAAACAAATCATGGCAATTAGAAATAATTGATTCCTCAGATGCCTCATCACAATCTAATGTTCAAGAAGCTTTAGATAATTCATTTGATAGTTTAACATCAAGTCCAGAGTACAGTAAAACATCTCTAAATCCAAAATATACATTCGATACATTTGTTGTTGGAAATAACAATCGCTTTGCACATGCTGCAGCATTAGCTGTTGCCGAAGCACCTGCATCAATGTATAATCCATTATTTATATATGGTGGTGTTGGATTAGGAAAAACTCACTTAATGCAAGCTATAGGAAATGAAATATTAAAAAGAGATTCTTCAAAAAAAGTATTATATGTTACATCAGAAGCATTTACTAATGAATTAGTAAATGCAATTAAAGATGCTAACTATAAAAATGAATTATTCAGAAACAAGTATAGGAATATCGATATTTTATTAATAGATGATATTCAATTTTTTGCTGGAAAAAATACTGCTCAAGAAGAATTTTTCCACACATTCAACACACTACATCAAAATGGAAAGCAAATTATTTTATCTAGTGATAAACCACCTAGAGATATTGCCTTATTAGAAGACCGTTTAAAATCAAGATTTGAATGGGGTCTTATTGCAGATATTTCAATGCCAGACTATGAAATGCGTCTTGCAATATTAAGAAAGAAAACACAACTAGAAGGAATTCTAATAGATGATGATATTCTTTCTTTAATAGCAACACGTATAGATTCAAACATCAGAGAATTAGAAGGGGTTCTTAATAAAATATTAGCATACACATCTTTAACTCATAGTCCAATTACAATTGAAGTAGTTGAAAAAGCAATTAATGATGTAACACTTCAAAAAGAAAATATAATTTCTGCAGATTACATTCAAGATGTAGTTTCTAATTATTTTAAAATAGATAAACGTGATATGGTATCATCAAAAAAATCAAATGATATTGCATATCCACGACAAATAGCAATGTATCTTTGCAGAACTGTAGGTCAAATGTCTTTTCCTAGAATCGGTAATGATTTTGGAGGTAGAGATCATACAACAGTTATGCATGCATACAAAAAAATAGAAAAAGAAATAAAAGAAAACACAAATACAAAACTAATTGTGGAAAGTGTGAAAACAATCATCACAAACAAGAAATAAATTGAAATATAAACTAAAAATAATATTTTTTAAAATATGTGTTTTCCAAACAAAATGTTTTGTAAAAATAAATCAAGTTCTTCTTACGGAAGAGCGAGATTAGATATCAACAGGTGGCTGTTAAAAACATGTTAAAAATCTGTTAATAAGTCACTTATTAACAATCAAAGTTGAATAATGTGGATAAATATTTTTTTTATACACGTACTTATACACATCAATTTTTCTAGGGACGTAAATAATACACATAGTTTTCCACATTATCCACAGCCCCTAATACTAATACTACTATATATATTTATATTATATTATAAAAAAGGAGTTTTGAAAAAAATGAAAATCGTATGTGAAAAAGAAAAACTTCTAAAAGGTATTAATTCCGTAATAAATGGAGTTGCATCTAAAACAACAATGCCTGTATTAGAAGGAATACTTATTCAAACAAATGATAAAGAAGTAAAATTAACTACTTATGATTTAGAAATAGGAATAGAATACATTATAGAATGTGATGTTAAAGAACAAGGAAATACAGTAGTAAATGCTACAATGTTTAGTGAAATAATAAGAAAACTTCCTGATACAGAAATAACAATTTCTATTAATGAAAATAATTTATTAGAAATTGAATGTGAAGGATCATTATACAAATTAGCAACAATGAATCCGGAAGAATTTCCAGAGTTACCAAAAATAAATATAGATAATTCAATAGAAATAGAACAAAATTTATTAAAAAACATGATAAGAAAAACAATATTTGCAGTAAGTAACGAAGAAAACAGACCAATATTCACAGGTTGTTTATTCGAAGTGGAAAACAATAAGCTAAATGTTGTTGCAGTGGACGGATATAGATTAGCTTTAAAAACAAACGTATTAAATAGTCCAGCAAATAATTTCCACGCAGTTATACCTGGAAAAACTTTAAATGAAATTAACAAAATAATATTAGATTCTTTTGATACTATCAAAATAGGAATTTCTAAAAATCAAGCATTATTTGAAATGGAAAATTGCAAGATAGTAACAAGATTATTAGACGGAGAATTTTTAAATTACAATAATGCAATTCCTGCACAATGGGAAACAAGAATAAGAGTAAATAAAAATAATATTCAAAATTGTTTTGAAAGAATTATATTAATTTCATCATCATCTATTGAAAAAGAGAAAAAATATCCTGTTAAAATATCAATTGAAATAGGAAAAGTAGTAATCTCTTGTACAAACCAAACAGGTGATGCTAAAGAAGAAATATATGTTTCAACAGAAGGAAAAAATCTAGAAGTTGGATTTAATCCAAGATATTTCTTAGATGCATTAAAAGTAATAGAAGATGAAGAAGTATATATTGAATTTGGAACTAACATTTCACCATGCGTAATTAGACCAGTTGAAAGTGACGAATATAAATATATGATATTACCAATTAGAATGAAGGATTAATATGTACATAAAAAAAGTTAAATTAGAAAACTTTAGAAATTATGATAAATTAGATGTAGAATTTAAAAAAGACTTTAATTTAATATATGGTAATAATGCACAAGGAAAGACTAATATACTAGAAGCTATTTATATAAGTGCAATAGGCAAATCTTTTCAAACCAATAAAGATAGTGAATTAATAAAAATGGGAAAAGAAAAAGCCAAAATAGAAGTACAATATGTAAGAAAAGATAGAGAAGGAAAAATTAATATTGAAATAGCTGATAAAAAAACATTCTTTGTAAATGGAATTAAACAGCAGAAAATAAGTGGAATTATAGGAAAAATTAATTTAGTACTTTTCTATCCAGATAATATAGATATAATAAAAGGTGGACCTTCAGAAAGAAGAAAATTTTTAGATATAATGATAAGTCAATTAAAACCTAATTATTTACACCTTTTAAACAAATATTTAAAAACATTAGAACAAAGAAATTCATACTTAAAGCAAATAAAATTTGACAACAAAAGTAAAGATATGTTAGAAATATGGGATGAGAGTTTATCAGAACTTTCGTATCAAATTTATAATTATAGATCAGAATATATGCAGAAATTTCAAGAAAAAATAAAAGATATCCACAATATGATAACAAACTGTGGAAAAAACGAAGAAAAAATTGAAATTTCCTTCATATCTTCGGGAAAATCTAAAAAAGAGTATTATGATAATTTATTAAAAAATAGAGAAAATGATATAAGAAAAGGATTTACTTCTACAGGATCTCATCGAGATGATTTTGAAATATACATTAATGATAAAAAAGTAAACGTTTACGGCTCACAAGGTCAACAACGTACAGCAGTTTTGTCACTTAAATTGACAGAACTAAAAATTATTAAAGAAGAAATAGGTGAAACACCAATACTTTTATTAGATGATTTCATGTCAGAATTAGATGAAAACAGAAGAAATAATCTAACAAAAGCAATAGAAGATAATCAAGTTTTTATAACATGTACAGATAAGATATTAGTAGAAGAGAAAAACAATGCAGTATATCATATAGAAAACGCAAAATTAAGCAAAGGAATATAAGAAAATGTATTTACACATAGGAAAAGATATTATAATAAAGAGAGACGAAATAATAGGAATTTTTAATATAGAAAGTATTTTAGATACAAAAGAATATAATTGCATAATAGAAACATTAAAAGAAGTAAACAGAATTCAAGATATATCAAATGGAGAGCCAAAAACTCTTGTATTATATAAAAAAGAAAATAATTTATACGGAGTCATCTCTAATGTTTCTTCGAACTCAATTGGAAAAAGAAATACTAAAATGACTGAAAAATAAGGAGGAAAAGCATGGAAAAATTTGAACACGAGTATAACGCTGAACAAATTCAAGTACTTGAAGGACTAGAGGCTGTAAGAAAAAGACCAGGTATGTATATTGGAAGTGTATCTATCAGAGGACTTCATCACTTAGTATATGAAATAGTAGATAATGCTGTTGATGAAGCTTTAGCTGGATATTGTAAAAATATACATGTAACAATAGAGCCAGGAAATATAATAAAAGTTGAGGATGATGGTAGAGGTATACCAGTTGATATACATCCAAAAACAAAAATATCAGCTGCAGAAACTGTATATACAAAATTACATGCTGGTGGAAAATTTGGTGGAGATAGTGGATACAAAGTATCAGGAGGTCTACATGGAGTTGGTGCATCAGTTGTTAATGCATTATCAGAATGGACAGAAGTAACAATTCAAAGAGATGGTGGAATATTCCAAATGAAATTCCAAAGAGGAAAAGTTGTAGAAAGCTTAAAGAGAATTGGAGATTCTGATAAAACAGGAACAACAGTAAGATTCTTTGCAGATGGAACTATTTTTGAAACATTAGAATATCAATTTGAAGTATTAGAAACAAGATTCAGAGAAATGGCATTTTTAACAAAAGGACTTCACATAGTAGTAGAAGATTTAAGAGAAGAAACACCTAAAAAAGCAGATTTCTGTTTTGAAGGAGGTTTAAAATCTTTTGTTGAATATTTAAATAAAAATAAAGAAAAATTACATCCAAATCCAATATATATGGAGAAAGATGGGGATTTCCCAATAGAAATAGCAATTCAATACACAACAGCATATTCAGAAAATATTTATACATTCGTTAACAACATTAACACTGTAGAAGGTGGTACACACCTTGAAGGATTTAAAAGGTCATTAACAAAAGTATTCAATGATTATGCAAAATCACATAACATATTAAAAGAAAAAGATAATAACCTTTCAGGTGATGATATTAGAGAAGGTATAACAGCTGTTATATCTGTAAAAGTAAAAGAACCTCAATTCGAAGGACAAACAAAAACGAAATTAGGTAATAGCGAAGTAGCAGGAATTGTACAAACATTAATGAATGAAAAATTAGCAGAATTTTTAGAGGAAAATCCAAATATTGCAAAAGCAATTCTTGAAAAATGTGTAAGTGCATCAAAAGCAAGAGAAGCAGCAAGAAAAGCAAGAGAATTAGTAAGAAGAAAATCAGCACTAGAAACAACAACATTACCAGGAAAATTAGCAGATTGCAGTAGTAAAGTTCCTGAAGAATGCGAAGTATACATAGTCGAGGGAGATTCAGCTGGTGGAAGTGCTAAACAAGGAAGAGATAGAAGATATCAAGCAATCTTACCACTATGGGGAAAAATGCTTAATGTTGAAAAAGCAAGAGCTGATAAAATCTATGGAAACGATAAATTAAATCCAGTTATAGTAGCTGTTGGAGCTGGAATAGGAGCAGATTTTGATATTACAAAAATAAGATATGGAAAAGTTATAATAATGGCCGATGCCGACGTTGATGGAGCACATATCAGAACATTATTATTAACATTCTTCTTTAGATACATGAGACCATTAATTGAAAATGGAAATGTTTATCTTGCTCAACCACCATTATATAAATTATCTAAAAAAGGAATGCAAGATATTTATTGCTACACAGATGAAGACTTACAAAGAAATTATAAAGAATTAGAAGAAAAAGGTATACAAAGAGAACAACTTGGACTTCAAAGATACAAAGGTCTAGGAGAAATGAACCCAGAACAATTATGGGAAACAACAATGAATCCAGAAAACAGAATATTAATAAAAGTAACAATGGATGATGCTATGAAAGCTGATGAAACATTTACTTTATTAATGGGTGATGAAGTAGAACCAAGAAGAGAATTTATACAAGCAAATGCAAAATACGTTAAAAACCTTGATATATAATAAAATTCTTATATTGTTATTTTAATATTAAAGAAAGTTGAGAAAACTTTTCTAAAATATAATAAGAGGCAGGTCAAAAAGTATGACCTGCCTCTTAGCAATAAAACTTATATTAATCGTTAGCTCAGACTAATTCAAATAATAGTCAAACCTAATATATATTTCTATATAAATAAGCCATATACCACTCAAATTAATCAGTTACTCGAATATAGAAACACCCTTTTCTAGCCATATTCGTCTTAAAAAATGAAGACTAATAACAACCAGTGAGAATATCAAAATACTCTTAATCTAAACTATAATGCCTATCTTTTAGACCATATACAATATAAAAATAGCCACAAAAACAAACATTATAATTCATATTTAGACTAAATATGACCTAAAATATAAGCCAAGTTTAATCATAATTTGAGTAATATTGATCCATAAAAATGAACCAAAATCACTTTTGATTTAACTAATATAAACTTTATGTTATTATTATAGACAAATTTAAAAAATATATACTAAAAAAAATAAAAAAATTTTTTGTCGAAATATGAAACACGAAAAGCCTTGACACATAAGCATTCTATGATTTATCATAAAAACGAAGGAGGTAGAAAAAATCAGAGTAACAAAAGAAAATAGTACACAAAATTTAATTCCAATAAAAGAAATAAAAGAAAAAGGAATTATAAAATTAAAAAATGAACAATATATCAAAATAATTAAAATCTTTCCAATTAATTATGAGTTGAAATCAGAATTGGAGAAAAAATCAATTTTAAATTCTTATAAAACATTTCTAAAAACATTTAATTTCAATTTACAAATTTTAGTTCAAAGTAAAAAAGAAAATCTCAAAAAACAAATTTTAATTCTAGAACAAGAGAAAAAAATAAAAAAAGAAACAAACGCAAAAAATATATATGATCAATATATAGAATATATTAAAAAGATTAATTCAGAAAATAAATCATCATCAAAAAATTTTTTTATCATTATTCATCAAGACGATGAATTCAAAAATATAAATCCCGAAAATAATTCAGAAAAAATTATTATAGAAAATTTAAATGAAAAATATTTCAAAATAAAAGAAACATTATCAAGATGTGGCAATTTTGTTTATGAAATAGATAAAAAAGAAACAATAGATATATTATATTCATTTTTTAATTGCAGAAAAAATCAAAAGAAATAAAGGAGGGAAAAATAGAAGAAAAAGATTATATAGTACCCGCATATATAAACGAAACTAACCCTAAATATATTGAAATAGATGGAATATTTTACGGAGGAATAATTTGCACAGATTATTATAGAGAATATAATGAAATTATTTTAAAAAACATAATATCTAGCAATATCAATATGAATTTATCAATTTTTTATGAAAAAAAAGATAAGTACAAAACAATAAGAGATTTAACATATCACATTGGAAACGTAGGAGTAGATTTAAAAACAATTAAAGAAAACACACAAGATATAGACATAGCAAAATATTCATATGATGATGCAAAATACATAAGAAAAGAAATGCAAATAAATAATGAAGATTTATATCTATTATATATTTACATAGATGTTTATGCAGAAAGCGAAAAAGAGCTTGAAATACAGTTAAACAGTGTCGAAGGAATGTTGCAAAGTAATGGAATACAAACTAAAAGAGCAAACTTTAGACAAGAACAAGTATTTTTTTCTTGTACACCATTAATGCAAAATTCATATGACATTAAACATGCGAGTAAAAGAAATATATTAACAAGTGGATTAGTAGGAACGTATCCATTTATATCTTCATCAATATTTGACGAAGAAGGAGTTTTTATAGGAAATAATATTTATAATAATTCATTAATTTTTATAGATAAATTTGATAGAGAAAAATATAAAAATGGAAACATGTGTATATTTGGCACAAGTGGAGCCGGAAAATCATTCTTTACCAAATTACAAATATTAAGAAATTGGTTAATGGGGATAGAACAATATGTAATAGATCCCGAAAGAGAATATGAAAAAATATGTAAAAATTTAAATGGAGCTATTTTTAAAATAGGCCCCTCATCAGAAACATATATAAATATTTTTGACATAAGAGAAGAATCAATTGAGGAAAACAAAGGATATTTATCAACAAAGATACAAAAGTTATTAGGATTTTTTGGCCTAATTTTTGGAGAACTAAACGAAGAAGAAAAAGCGTACGTAGAAGAAAAAATAATAGAAACATACAAGAAAAAAGAAATTACTTTTGATGATAAAAGTTTATATAAAAAAATAGAAAAAGATAAAATACAAATAAAACCTATTTTTAAAGAACCATCAGAAATGCCAATATTAGAAGATTTTTATAATGTTTTAAAAAAAGACAAGAAGGGAAAAAAGTTTGAAATAGAGTTACTTCCATTTATAAAAGGATCTTTAAGTTTCTTTAATAATTACACAAACATAGAAATAGATAATAAATTGATAGTAGCTGATGTATATGAACTTGGAGAAGAAAATTTAAAATATGGAATGTATATTTTTACAGACTTATTTTGGGACAAAATAAAAAAAGATAGGAACATTAAAAAATCAATATATTTAGATGAAATATGGAGATTAATAGGAGTAACTTCAAACAAAGAAGTGGCAAGTTTTATTTATAAAATATTTAAAACAATAAGAAAATATTCAGGAAGTAGTGTGGCTATAACCCAAGACGTATCGGATTTATTCAGCTTAGAAAATGGAACGTATGGAAAAAGCATATTAAATAATTCATGTATAAAAATATTTTTTTCACTAGAAGAAGAAAATATAAAGGTATTAGAAGAATATATAAACATATCAGAAAAAGAAAAAATAGAAATACGATCATTGAAAAAAGGAGAAAGTATGATGTTTATAGATCACAATCATATATTAGTGAAAATAAACTCATCAGAAGAAGAAAAATTATTAATATAAAGGTGGGAAAAAAATAAAAAAAGTAATAACAGCAATTTTAAATAATTCAGTAAATGAAGAATTAAGAAACGATCCAGAAATTGAAATTGTAGGAAAAGATTTATTATATCAAGAAGCAGTATTAGATTTTTTAGAAGAAAATAATGACATAGATTTTATTTTGCTAAACGATGAATTACCAGGAGAAGAAATAATAGAATTTATGAAAAAAATAAAAAACACAAAAATAATAATTTTTACCGAAAAATCAAGAAATATTGATAAAATAAATTTAGAAAAATATGCATATAAAGTATTTTTAAATGGAGAAATTAGTATAGAAGAAATTAAAAAAATAATAAAAAAACAAAATTATACAGAAGAATTAGAAAAAGAAATAGAGAAATTAAAAAATATAATTTATGAAAAGGAAACTAATAAATATGCAATAACTAAATTTATTAAAAGTAAAACAGAAAATAAGAAAAGTAAAATAATATCGATTGCAGGATTTGAAAGTACAGCAAAAACAATATTTATAATAGATTTAATTAACTCGATAAAAACAAAAGAAAAAAATGTTTTATTAATAAACATGAATATATTAAATCAAGACATTGAACAAACATTTAAAAATAATATATCATCAAAAGTAAAAATAAAAAAAGCCAAGAATTTTTTATTCGAAAATGGCGAAATAATAGGAAAAAATAATATTATAAAGAAAATAGATAAACTTAAAAAAGATTATGATTATATAATAATAAATAATAACGCAGAATGTTATTTTGAATTAAATCATGCACTAATGGAAAAAGCAGAAAATATTTATTTTATAATAGAAAAAAATATTAAAGACATTAAAATATCAAATAATTTATTAAATATATACGAAAAAAATTGGAACTTAAAATTAGAAAAAATAAAAGTAATATTAATAAATATAAACATAAGAAAAAATAAGATAAAAAATACAAACATAGAAATTTTGCCTTACAAGAATAAAACAAAAGAAATATCATATAAAAAGCCATTAATGCAAAGAAGAATATATAAAAAACTAACAGAAGCATAAGGAGAAAATTTGGAATTAGTAGAAGATTTAAAACAAACAAAAGATGTAAAAATAGATATAGGAAATTTAGCTGATACTGCGTTAGAATTTGGATTAAGAACAGTTCTACCAGATTTTATAGAAGATGATGTAATAGATATAAAAAATAAATTTATAGAAGAGGGATTTACCGAAGGAATAAAAGAAATATACGAAAAAGTAAAAGATATTTGGAAAAGTATACAAGGAATATTTACAGGTAAATTTGAAAATATAGATCAAGTAAAAAGATTAATTGAAACAGACGGAATATTAGATGGAACATCAGATTTAATTGATAAAATTCTAAAAACAATGTTAAGCAAAAAGAAAATAAGTAAAAGTACATATAATTTAATAAAAACAGGAAAGAAAGAAATTTTAAATTCTCTAGAAAGTGAATTGGAAAACTATTATAAAATTGATACATATAGTTTAGAAAAAATTCAAGAATATTGCCAGGAATGGAAAGAAAATTACACTAAAGAAAACTATCAAGAAATGCAAAAGACGATGAATAAAATAAAGCAAAGACTAGATAAAAGCGAATCAATTGAAAACATAATAAAACAAGCAAGAGAAATTGAAAAAATACAAAAATATATTGAAGAAAAAGGAAGTATAGAAAATTTGTCTGAGAGTGAAAAAATGCTTATAGAAAAAATAAAATAGACCATAAAAAACTTGCATATTTTCTTACGGTTTAGTATAATACAAGAGTATTAAACAAAAAAGAAAAGAGGTTTTTAAATGGACAAGCAAGAAGGAAAAATAATAGAGAGAGACATTGAAGCAGAGATGAAAACAGCATATGTTGATTATGCAATGAGCGTTATTGTTTCAAGAGCTTTACCAGACGTTAGAGATGGCTTGAAACCAGTACACAGAAGAATTTTGTATTCAATGTATGAAGATGGAATAACATCAGACAAACCTTATAGGAAGTGTGCAAATACTGTAGGTTCTGTTTTAGGACGTTACCATCCACATGGAGACTCATCAGTATATGATGCTATGGTAAGATTGGCACAAGATTTCTCACAAAGATATACAATGATCGATGGACATGGAAATTTTGGTTCAATAGATGGTGATGGCGCAGCAGCAATGAGGTACACTGAAGCAAGAATGGAAAAAATTGCAGAAGAAATGCTTGTTGACATTGAAAAAAATACAGTTGACTTTATGCCAAACTACGACGATAGACTACAAGAACCAACTGTTTTACCTGCAAAAGTACCAGCATTATTAATAAACGGTTCATCAGGTATAGCTGTCGGAATGGCAACAAATATACCACCACATAATCTATCAGAAGTAGTAGATGGTGCAATAAAAGTCATAGATGAAGATGATGTTACAAATGAAGATTTGATGAAAATAATAAAAGGACCTGATTTTCCAACAGAAGGTATTATCTTAGGAAGAGAAGGAATAAAAGACGCATATACAACAGGAAGAGGAAAAATCGCAGTAAGAGCAGAAGCTGAAATAGAAGAAATGCAAGGAAATAAAAGAAGAATAGTAGTTTCAGCATTACCATATCAAGTAAATAAAGCTAGATTAATAGAAAATATAGCTTTACTTGCAAGAGATAAAAGAATTGAAGGAATTTCTGATATTAGAGATGAATCAGATAGAGAACACAAAGTAAGAATTGTTATAGAATTAAAAAGAGATGCTAATGCACAAGTAGTTTTAAATCAATTATATAAAAATACACAAATGCAAATAACATTCGGTGTAATAATGTTAGCTCTAGTAAATGGAGAACCAAAAATCTTAACATTAAAAGATTGCTTATTACACTATATAGATCATAGAAAAACAGTAGTATTACGTAGAACAAAATTTGAACTTGATAAAGCAGAAGCAAGAGCACATATATTAGAAGGTTTAATTATAGCAATTGATAACATTGATGAAGTAATTCAAATCATTAGATCATCATATGATGATGCAAAAGAAAGATTAATGGAAAGATTCAAATTAACAGAAATTCAAGCACAAGCTATACTAGATATGCAATTAAAACGTTTATCAGGATTGCAAAGAGAAAAACTTGAAGAAGAATATGCTGAATTAATGAAATTAATTGCTCACTTAAAAGAAATATTAGCAAGTGATAAATTAGTATATGACATTATAAAAGAAGAATTACTTGAAATGAAGAAAAAATTTGGAGATGAAAGAAAAACAAAGATTGTAGCAGCAGAAGGCGATATAGAATTAGATGACTTAATAAAAGAAGAACAAGTTGTTATAGCTCTAACAAGATTTGGATATATCAAGAGAGCACCAATAGATACATTTAAGAGTCAAAGAAGAGGTGGAAAAGGAATAACAGGAATGACAACAAGAGACCAAGACTTCGTAAAAGAAATATTCACGGCATCTTCACATGACACATTATTATTCTTTACAAACAAAGGAAAACTATATAGATTAAGAGGATATGAAGTACCAGAAGCAGGAAGAACAGCCAAAGGAACAGCGATTGTAAACTTACTAAGCTTAGATGCAGATGAAAAAGTTACAGCAATAATGCCAATCCAAAACTTTGCTGACGGAAAATACCTATTATTCGCAACAAAGAATGGTTTAATCAAGAAAACAGCATTAAAAGAATATGATTCAACAAGAAAAACAGGATTACAATCTATAAATTTAAAAGACGGAGACGAAGTAATCGGAGTAAGGTTAACAGATGGAGAAGACAATGTTGTTTTAGTAACAAGAAAAGGAATGTGCATAACATTTGATGAAAAAGACGTACGTTCAGTCGGTAGAGTATCACAAGGTGTTATAGGAATGAGATTAGATTCAGATGATGAAGTAATAGGAATGGAATCTATAATAGCAAAAAGCACAGCAACATTATTAGCAATAACAGAAAATGGATTTGGAAAGAGAACAGAATTAGACGAATATAGAGTTCAAATAAGAGGTGGCAAAGGTGTAATAACATACAAAATAACACCAAAAACAGGAGAACTTGTAGGAATAAAAATTGTTAATGATGATGACGATATTATGATGATAACTGATACAGGAACAATAATAAGATTAAACGTAAAAGAAGTTAGTGTATTAGGAAGATCAACACAAGGAGTAACATTAATGAGAACAAACGAAGGAAAAGTAGTAAGTGTTGAAAAAATATCAGAAGAATGTAAAGAAATGATGGAATAATAAAATATAGAAGGACATTGACATAGCTGTCAATGTCCTTTTTCCTTAAAAACAAACAGACATATTTAAATGTAGAAGTATTGATTTTTTTGTCGAATTGTAATAGAATGAAATCTACTTTTGGGAATGACTAAAAAATATATCACAAAAAGTAAATAACTTTTTTAAATATTTAATAATAAATGACATTTTTTTTAAATCTTATGGTGTTAAATATAAAAAAAGTATGAGGTGGTAGGGATGTTTCAAAATTTAGCAAATAGTGCAGAAGAGTTAAATAAAAAGGATGTAAAAGAAAAAAACAAAAATATTAACTTAGACAAGATTAAAGATATTTTTACAATTCAAAATATCATAATTTATATTTTGTCTTTTTTAATCTCAACAGTATCAATAAAAGATGGATTATTTCCATTTGGATTTGCGTTTTTTGTAGCCGCTTGTAGCAGTACAATACCAGCAGGCCCCGTTTTAGTTACAACATCTTTAGGAATATTAATAAGTCAAGGAAGTGGAGCATTTTTAATATATTTTTTAAATATATTAATATTTTTACTAACAGTCGTAATTATAAAACCATATGTACAAGAAGATAGAAACGAAGTAACAAAATTGGGAATTAACTTAATTATAGCATCAGCAATTGTACAAGCAATAAAATGCTTTACAGGAACATTTTTAATATATGATGTAATAACAGCTATAATAACAGTAATATTGACATATATATTTTATAAAATATTTGTTAATAGCATAGGTGTTTTAGAAAACTTCGGAACAAAGTCAGCATTTACAATAGAAGAAATAATAGGAGCAACAATAATTGTAGCTATTTCCGCTGTAGCCGTAAGTAAATACAGAATTTTTGGAATATCAATTGCAAACGTTCTTTCAATATTTTTAATATTAGTATTGGCATGGAAAAATGGTGTATTAGTAGGCTCAACAATAGGAGTATCAATAGGATTAATATTAGGAATTATAGGAGTAATAACACCAGCACAAGTCCTAGCATTTTCAATTTCAGGACTATTAGCAGGTGCAGTAAACAAGCTTGGAAAAGTAGGAGTAATTATTGGTTTTTTAGCAGGAAATGCAATAATTTCATATTTATCAACAGGAAATACAGTTCAAATATTATTATATAAAGAACTAGCAATTTCAGCTATTGCATTACTATTTGTACCAAAATACATACAAATTGATATTGAAGATATAATAGGAAAAAATAAATTTTTCGCACCGATTCCAGATAACAGATTAGCAGAAAGCAAAGAAACTGAGAAAAAACTAGAATATTTATCAGATACCGTAAAAGAAATAGCAAAAACATATGGTGTGAAAGATGAAGACATAATATATGAAATAGATAATATTAATAAAAGCAAAGAAGCATTTATTGAGGATTTATTAAATAATTTAGACAGCTTTCCAAACAATATATTATATGAAGACTTAATAAACATTAACAATTTATTAATAGAAAGAATATATTTAATTCTTACAGAAAAAGAAGAAATAACAGAAAAAGATATAATTAAAATTTTTGAAGAAAGAAATGAAATTTTAGATATAAAATCAAATCAAGCAATTAGAGAAGACGTAAATCAAGTAGTTAGAATAATAAACAGAACATACAGAATAAATGAAATGAATTTCCAATGGAAACAACGATTACATGAAAATAAAAAAACAATTTCAAAGCAATTAAAAGGAGTTTCAAAAGCAATCTCCGAAATAGCAGAAGATATGTCTAAAAATAAAGACAAAGAATTTTCTAAACAAGAAACAGAAATAAAAGAATTATTAAAACAAAAAGAAATTTTAGTTAAAGAAATAAAAATAAGACAAAACAAAGGAAAAAAATATTTCATAGATCTTTTATTTGAAAAACAAATAAAAGAAAGAGAAAAAGTAAAATGTATAGAATCAATTTTAACAAAAGTATGTAAAGAAAAAATTGTACTTCAAAAAGATACAAGCCATATAGATGCAAATATGTATATGCAAAAATATATATCTGAAGATAAATTCGTTATACAACTAGGATTAGCAAGACTACCTAAAACCGGAAATGATATATCAGGAGACAGCTGCATACAAGTAAAATTAGACGATAACAAACACATGGTAGCACTAAGTGACGGAATGGGAGCAGGAGCAGAAGCTAAAAAATCAAGCCAAATAGTAACCAAAATGCTTACTCAAACATTATCTGCAGGATTTGATAAGGAAGATTCAATAGAACTAATCAATTCAACAGTAAAATTATCAACTGAAGAAATTTTTGCAACAATGGACGTAGCAATATTTGACTTATATAAAGGAATAGTAGAATTTATAAAAAACGGTTCTTGTAGAACATACATAAAGAACAAACAAAACATAGATATTGTTGAACCAAACTCATTGCCACTAGGAATATTAAATGAGGTAGACTTCACAGCGTATGATAAAGATTTACATGACGGAGATATTTTTATAATGTGTAGTGATGGAATAATAGATTCTAACCAAGTACAAGTTGGGGACAAATGGTTCCTTAAGTTGATCAAAGAAATAAATACAAACAATGTTAAAAAAATGGCAGACATAATTCTAAATGAAGCTATTGACAACGGATATGGAATTTTAAAAGATGATATGTCAGTAATAGTGGCCAAAGTAGTTAAATTATAAAAAATAAAGATGTAAACTATGAAAAGAAATTTTCAAAAAGGTTTACATCTTTTTTTATATAAAACATTCTAAGAGTATTGAAAAAAAGGGGTAAAATATGATATAGTAACAACGTATTAATGTTTTTAATCGGAGGATGTAATGAGAAGAAATAGAGGAAGAAGGTTCGATGATGAGCCTAAATTAAATATGAAAAAAGTGATTGCAACATTAGTAGCATTCTTAGTAATAATAATGGTGATATCTTCAATGATTTTATCACTAAATAAAAAAAGTAAACAACAACAAACAATCCCAGAAAGCACAAATTATTTTTCAGCATATGCAGATTCAAAATGGGGAGTAATAAATAGTAAAGGCGATAAATTAAATAATATTTCATATGATGAAATGGTAATAATACCAGATTCTACAAAAAATGTTTTCATCGCAACATACGATGTAGACTATACAAATGGAACATTTAAAACCAAAGCAATTAATGAAAATAATGAACAATTATTTTCAAACTATTCAAATGTAAGCGCACTTGTTAATTATGATGCTTCAAACAATATATGGTATAACAACGAAGTTTTAAAATTCGAAAAAGACGGAAAATATGGATTAATAGATTTTTCAGGGAAAGAAGTATTACCGGCAAACTATGAAGATATATCAACAATGCAAGGAATAGAAAAAACACTTATATTAACAAAAGACGGCAAATACGGTTTATATAACAGTGTATCTAAAACAGTATTTGCCGACACAACATATGCAAGCGTAGAAGCCTTTGGAAAAACATATAATGACGGATATATAGTAAAAAATGATAATGGAAAATATGGACTTCTAGGAGCAGAAGGAAAAGTAATTTTAGATACAACACATGACAAAATAATGAAAGTATCAGGAAATGATAAATATGTCGTACAAGATGGTTTAAAAACAAAATTAATTTCTAAAGATGGAACAACAATTTTAGAAAGCGGATTTGATGATATTATAGAAATAGATGGAGATAACTTAGTTATCAAAAAAGCTAATAAATATGGAATAATCAATACATCAGGTGAAACAATTATAGACGCAGCATTTGACTACTTAGAGAATTGCTTTGGAGATTATTATATAGCTAAAACAGCAGGAAAATATGGAGTAATTAACTTAAACAAAGATATATGCGTAGAAATCAAATACCAAGAAATAAAATATAGAAGTGATATAGCATCACTAATTTGTGAAAATGAAGACTACACAGCAGATATATACAACAGAGATTTAAAAATTGTACTTACAGGAACAATTAGCAAAGTTGATACAGAAAAAGGATATATAAGAGCTAGAGTAGGAAGCGAATATAAATATTACAACTTACAATACCAAGAAATTAGCAATAAAGACGCATTAAAAAATAACACATTATTCTTAATAAAAGAAAACGGCAAATACGGATACGTAAACAAAGACGGACAAAAAGTAGTAGACTGTATATATGATGATGCACAAGAACAAAATCAATACGGATTTTGTGCAGTAAATAAAGATGGAAAATGGGGAGTATTACAACAAAACGGAAGCATATTACTTGAACCATCAGTATCATTAGATAACAATATAAGCATAGACTTCATAGGAACATGGCATTTAAGTGAAAACAATGAATTAAACACATATGTAAAATAGAAAAAATTAATACAAAAGAGGAGATTTATTTTGGAACTATCATTTAAATATCAATATACTTATTTTCTACATCCATACACAATTGATGAAAATAAATATGAAAAGTATATATTAAGATTATTAAAAGACAAAAAAATATCCTTAAGAATTTTTGAAAAAGAAAAGGATTTGGATATATATAATTATTTTAGTCCAGTAATAAGAGAAAACTTTTTCCCAACATTTGAAATAAGAGGCGATAAACTAAAATCATTTAAAAGCTTAACAAATGAGAAAAAAGCAAAAATATTAGCAAATCATTCATGTACATGCTTTGAATATATAGTAGAAGAACCAATGCAAACATCAAAAGAAGTAGAAAACAGTATAAAATTTAATATACCCAAAATTGATATAATCTGTTTTAACACAGGAATATGTTTTATAAGCTTTAAAACAATTATAGAAAAAAGTGAAAAATTTTCAGATGTACTTAATTTTAATTATAAATTTAAAGGAAGTAACTCAGAATTTTTAGGACTAAAACAATATGAAAATATAAATATAAGTACAGACTTATTTGAAAATTTAGAAGAAATATCAGATATAATAAAAAGAATATCAGGAAACTATAAAAATAATGCAGAAATAGAAAACAAATTCTATACATTTGGATATACATGTATACCATCTGAACATTGGAATGACAGAAATGAATTTGAAAGTTTTGATAGTGAATTTTTAAAATATGTTAATACCTTCCCAAGTAGCTATATAACAGACTTAAACAGAGAAAGCGAAGAACAAAATCTAAGTGTAATCTCAAAGTTAAAATATGCAAGAACAGGTATCACAAAATCAAACTGCAACTTACTTTGCTCAACAGTAGATATGTATAATTATACCAAATTACCATACGAATATGAAACAGTTATATACTACACATATATATTGAGACTATATCAAAAAACGTTCTTAACACAAGTAAACACAGAATTTAAGAGTTATGACAAAATTATTCATATTCGTAAAAGATTTATAGACTTCACAAAAACAATGTGGGCAAAAGAAATAACAACAGATGACACAGGAAGTCTATATTATAAAATTTTAGGATCAACATTTGAACTAGATGAAAAATTTGAACAAATTAGAAAAAAATATGAAATTATATATAAAGATTTGGACATAGAAAAAAACAATCGTAATTATACCATAATGGTGATGCTACTAATTGTTTCCTTAATTTTAAACACTTTTACAATTATTTCATATTTATTTATGTAGCAAGGAAGGATTTAGAATTGAAAATTGCATGTGGAGTAGATATTATAGAAATTTCACGTATAGAAAAAGCTATTGAAAGGCAAGGAGAAAAATTTTTAAACACAGTATATACGGAAAATGAAATACAATATTGTGAAAGCCATAAAATAAATAAATTTCAACACTATGCTGCAAGATTTGCAGCAAAAGAAGCTTTATACAAAGCACTTTCAGAAATAATACCAAAAGAAAGTTTAAAATGGACAGCATTTGAAATAACTAATGATGAAAATGGAAAACCAAAAGTAAATATAAACTTTGACAAAATAAAAGATATTGATATATCAATATCACATTGCAAAGAATATGCAACCGCAAACGTAGTAGTTATCTATGATGAATAAAACTTTTGGAGAAAAGAGGATGAAATGAAAAAAGAAAATGGAATAACATTGATGTTAGTAGTTTTAGCCGTTGTAATTCTTCTAATTATAACAGGAATAGTATATTATTACAGTGTAGGAAAAGATGGAACAGTTAATCAATCTGCCAAAATAGCATTTCAACAAAATATGAGAGAAATACTTGAATTAACGAAGGAAACAGAAACTACATATCAATTAGAAAATATCACAAATGGAAAATATTTTGATGACAGTGAAGAAAGAACAATATTAAAAGATTATTATGGAAAATTAAAAATATTAGTTTCAACAAAAGATAATGAAGCAAAACTAACAGTATATTATAGACCAGCAGAATTCACAGAAGAACAAAGAGGCTGGCTAGAAGAACTTGGAATAAAAGCATATAACAGAAAATAAGAATATTTTATAAAAACAATCATAGTATTTACTATGATTGTTTTAGATAGAAAGAAAATTTTAATGATTGTTATTGGAATATTCTGCTTTTCAGCAATTATGTGTACCAATATTAAACAAGTTGAAGAAAGTGTTTTAACCTCATCAACACCAGTTACAGAAAAAGTAGTGGTACTAGATGCTGGACACGGAAAACCAGATGAAGGGGCACAAGGTGTAGAAGGAGTTACAGAGGAAAAAACAAACTTAGAAATAGTTTTGAAATTGCAGAAATTACTTGAAGAAAGCGGAGCTACTGTTATATTAACAAGGTCAGACGAGAATGCAATTTATGATTTAGATAAAACAACACTTCGAGAAATGAAAGTATCAGATATAAAAAATAGAGTAAAAATAGGAAATGAAGCATCTGCAGATATTTGTGTATCAATTCATTTAAACAAAGGGGATAGCTCAGCATATAATGGTTGGCAAACATTTTATAAGAAAAATGATGAGAAAGGAAAACGCCTAGCAACGTTTATTCAAAATGAATTGAAAGAAACAATAAAAGTTGATAATAAACGAACGGCACATGAGATTTCAGGAATTTATTTGGTAGACAACGTTGACATTCCAATAACAATAGTCGAATGTGGATTCTTATCTAATCCACAAGAAGTGAAGAAATTGTTGACAGATGAATACCAAAATGAACTAGCATGGGGAATTTATTCTGGAATTTTAAATTATTTTAATGAATAAGAAAGAGACCTAAATTATTAATTAAATAAATTAGGGCATCTATATGAAAAAAACTGAAAATCTTTTATTTTCAGCTTTTTTCATATAATAATGCACAGAAATTTGCAAAACAAAGTATAAAACTATAATAAGTGCAAATGTTATAAACAGTATGTTTTTGTTCTTTTTAATAAAAATTCATTAGCAATAAGTTAATTATTTTTTTAATCTAAGATCGTCTCCGAAAAAACGACATATATTATAATCACCAACAATCCTTGAACCAATTCTCTCATTATAGACAGTAAAGATATCTTTCAAATCTAAATTAGTAGAAATAATGGTTTTAGTAATTTTAGCAGATTGATTTAATAATCTAGTATTAATAATAGTGAATAATTCAGTAAATTTCATACTATTCATTGTTTCTGTTCCCAAGTCATCTATTACAAGTAAATCAACACTTAAAATATTTTCTAAAATAGTAGAAGAATTTTTTTCAAATTTAGATTTTATAATAGAATCAAGCATAACAGGAGCAGTTTGATATAGTACAGTTTTTCCTGAGTCTAATATTTCTTTAGCAATGCAGTTAGATAAAAAAGTTTTACCCAAACCAGTAGGTCCCAAAAACATTAAATTTTTCTCATCAGGTGAATCAAAATTTTTAACAAATTTTTGCGAAATATCATATATTTTTTTAATATTTTCTCTAGGAGAAAATTGTGAATGATATAAAGATGGATTAGGTTCATCTGAATATATATCAAAACTAAAATTATCAAAATTCTCTGTTCGTATATTTCCAATATTAGATTTATTATATTCAATATCATACAATTTTTGCTTAATACAAGAGCATAAAGAATTATCAAGATAGCCTGTATCCTTGCAAAGAGAACAATCAAAATGAGGCAACAAATAATCTTGAGGTAAATTAAGCTTTTTTAATAACATAGCTTTTTCACTTGTAATTTTATCTGTTTTTTCTTGTAACGATTTAAGCTTTTTTTCTTTTTCTTCAGATGATAAAGAAAGCATAGATTTCAAAGAATCTAAAGAAAGAGATTGAAGATTTTTCTCAAGTTGAACATACTCAGCAGAAGATTCCCTTAATGTTTTTTTCCTATTTTCTAAATCTTCAAGAGCATGCATTCTTTTAGAATCATATTCAGTTAATAATTGTTTTAAAATAGTATTATCCATAATATCCTTTCTAATTATTAGCATATAAATTATCAAAGTTATCATAATTCCTTTGGTTAGAATTATTATAATTTGTTTGTTTTTTCAAATCCTTAATTTGTTCTTGTTTATGTTTATTTTCTTTAATATATTCTTGAATTTCTGTAGCTGTTTTTAAATTTCTATCATGCCAATCAGTAATCATCTTATTCAAATATTCAAAATTTATATTAGATTTTGATGTAGTTTTCTTAAGTGCAATCTCGATAATTTCCATAGAATAACCATAATCAATAGTCCATTTCTCAACATAAGCATCCTCGTATACAGTTAAATTTCTATTTAAACCTAATTTTTTAATAATAGATTTTTTAACAGAAGATATTTTTTCCTGCTTCTCATAGTATTTATCCAAGTCAGAAAAAGATCTAATATTATTTTTATACCAACTATCTGCAACAACTTGAATATAGTTTCTATGTAAAGCAGAATGGTCGAAACAATAATTAAATAAAGCAAGCATAACTTGTTCATCAAAATTATATTTTTTAAACCACATATCAATATCACTATACCAAGATGGAGACATAATTCCCTGGAAAAATTGAGTATTTATATTTTCAATAGCTTTTGCTCTATATTGATTTTTGGCGTTTTTCTTAATATCTTCAGGAGAAGAAGTAAGTTTAGGTGTATATAATTTTAAAAGTTCTACTTCTTGTAAATTTACTAAGATATAACCAGTATGCTTTTTTATAAGAACACCAGCCTCTTCCCAATATTTAAAAGCTTCTTGAATCGTTTTTAGTGGAAGAGAAAGTTTCTTAGATAAATCATTTATTTTTATATCTTTATCATATTTAGATAAAAATAGAATGTATAAATAAACCTTAATGTAATCTCCATTTGCGCATGACAAATATTCTGTAAAAAAAACATCAGGTATTTCAGTATTAGAAAATAAAATAGATTTATCATTTTGTTCTAACTTCATAAAAATTCCACCTTTAATATAGTATTTAAAACTTTCAAGTAAAGCTTATGAAATTATATCATCAAAACAATTTATTTACAATAAAACTCAAAATCTTTTATCATAAAAAAATACCTTAGGTCGAAATAAATATTTGAAGAAAAATAAGCAAACAATAAAGATATTTTCAGAAGATTTATTTAAAACAGAAAATAAGAAAAAAGGTAAGAACAAAACAAGAAAAACATAAAATTTTATAATTAAAGATTTAAATAAAAAAGATATAAAAAAATATAAAAAACTAGCCCAAATTATATTAAGAAAAATCGAAGAATAATTGAATATACCAAGAAATTTAAAAGAAAAATCATAATTTTTCGGAAAAATAAAATGCATAAAAACCTCCTTTATAGAAACATATTTTTAATAGAAGAAAAAGTAGAAGAAACATCTGAAGTAAATCCAGAAGAAAAATCTTTTACAAAAGAACTAGCTCTCATTAAACATACAACAGAAGCAATGTACAAAAGCTTAACCATTGTAGGATTAGAAACAGTGTCTAAAGAATAAATAATTAGTAAAACAACACAAATAATTATCTGAGTAAACAGTTGAGCAATAAAGTTTTTAAGCCATATCTTAAAAATCCACGTTGACTGATCTAAACATAAAGACAAGAAAGCAATTGGAGATAAAAGAACTAATATTTTAATAAAAATAAACCTTATAGAATAAGTAAATAACAAATTAACGAAACCAAAAGAAAGAAAAGATTTTAATATTCCATCAAACGAAAAGAATTTAAAAGGTAAAGTTAAATTTGCAAAAAATAATTTTGAAATTTTTTCATATAAAATAGAAAACGATAATTCAGAAGGAAATATATATAAACCTATGGTACGCAAAATAGAAGAAATTAAGTAAAAGAAATCTATAACTTTTTCACAGATTGGTAAAGAAAAGTGGATAAGTAAAGCTGAAAAGAACAATCTAGAGATAAAAGAAAGCGGCTTTTGAAAATGAGAGCAAGTTAAAAAAGAAAATAAATAACTAATTGCATAATAAAGCAAAAAACCAAATAGCAAAGCCTCAGACAATTTAATTATATTAAATTGTTTAGTAAAAAAAGAATTAAAATATGTATCTGCAATAGAGTCTGATTTTATAAAAGCTAATTCGTCTAAAACAGAAAAAACATTTGAATCTAAAGAGGTTAGTAAACTATTTACTAATGAAGAGATTAAATTACTAGCAATCTCCGGAAAATTTTCATACTGCATAAGACCTCCTAACTTAATAAAGTATTAATAGTTGATAAAATTAAATCTATACAAAGAATAAAAGCATAAGAAAATAAAGAACCACGAATTAAACGTTTACCAGTTCTAATTCTTTCTTCATCACCAAAACTGAATTTTTTCATCAAAACACCTGAGCCAACTGAGATTGCAGCGGCAGGGGTTGAGATTCTTAAAATCCAAGATTCAATTTTTTCAAATGCAGAATTTAATGTAGAAATTAACTTTGGATAAGAAGCACCAAAAGATAAAGGTGCAAATAAAAAAAGTAAAATAATAAATAATGAAAATAATAAAATAAATTTTTTATATTTCATAAAACCACATCCTTTCTTTTAAAATATGGAATAAGAGATAATTGTTGCAAAGGCAAAATAGAAGAACCAGTTGAAATAAAAGCAAGACAAGAAAAAGTATTTAAAAAACGTGAGAAAAAGCTAGTATCATATATGAAGTCCTTTTGAGAAGACGTATTAATGCTTTCAGAAAGATTAGAATCTTTTGAAAAAAAGCTATTAAATAAAAAATTATAATTAGTTTGTCTTGCATTTTCTGATATTGTACGTGAAATAATTTCTTTTTCTTCTTTTCCAGTTTGCTTAAGAATTTCATCAATTGTAAAAGGATCATCTGTACGGAACCAAAATTTATTAACAAGATTTTGAATCAAAACAGTTGTGCAAGTTTTATCTTTTAGAGTATTAAGAAGTGAAGAATATGACTGAGTAGCAACTATATTAATAGATTTAGCTTCCCTAGATTGAGCAAAAAAATCAGAATCACTTTTTGTAACATATTCATGATATTCATCACATATAAAACAAGACGGTAAAACGTTTTTATCAGTTGAAAGTTGCTCTAAGACAACGGATTGAAAATCAATTTTTAAATAAGCAGATATAATCTTCGAAAGCATGCTATATTTAGATATATTCATATCTAAAACGACAATTTTATGATTAGATAAAATATATTCAAATCCAGGAAAAGAGATATCTTTCTGAAGAGGACAAAATATCCTTGAAACATCTTCGTCAGAAATAAAAACATTTGTAATTCTTGATATTTCAGATTTTATAATTGATTGAGTTCTATCATCTAAAGAAAAAAATTCATCTTCGAAAAAAGAAATACATGTAAATAAGTCAGAAATATTAGAAGGATTCAAAGAATTTTCGTAAAAAGAATTTTTTAATAAATTAATCTTTTCTTGATAATAAGATTTAGACATTATTAATTTATGAAGCTCTATAAAAGTAACGTAGTTATTATTATAAATTCTACACAATTTAATAGCTTCAGTTAAAACTTGTTCAGCTTTATCAAGCCAAAAAGATTCTGTCTGTTCAGGACTAAATAAAAGTAAAATAGATTTCAGTCTATTTGCCAACACGTATGGCTTTAAATTAGGATTATCAAGAGGATTATATGTTACAGAGCCATTCAAACTTATAATAAATAAATCACTCAAATGATAATACTTTTTACAAATTGATTTTACAAACTTATGATAATTTCCTTTGACATCTAATATTAAAAAAGCGGATTTATACTTGTTAGAAAAATTTAAACTCAATAATTGTTCAGTAAGTGGATATAATAAAGATGAGGTCTTTCCAGAGCCAATTGAGCCAGTAATTAAAACATTTTGATACAATCCATTAATCGGAATAGAAACCAATTCATTTCCTACATTTTTTCCAAGCAACAAAGAATAAAAATTATTATTTTTGTTGATATTCTCAGTTTTTT
>OLGB01001043.1_pt1 | contig 35539 bp, 32 predicted proteins | sample 1605691 | NCBI WGS metagenome assembly OLGB01 (sample SAMEA3888925, study PRJEB22519) | human gut metagenome | biome: human gut; feature: human-associated habitat; material: faeces | place: Denmark | collected 2010
TTCGCAACGATCATGATCAAATTCGCCGTTCGCCAATTATGCAAGCATATTGGCTTACTTGCGCTCATTATATCATGTATTTTTGTGTTTCGGTTACAAACAAAACGATGTCATAGCATTAAATACTGCCTTGGAAAATACACAAATCCGGCATTAGGATTGAAATGTCTTTAGATAGTCATTGAACATATGTTCTATTTATGTTATAATATGCTTGTATAGTCGAACAGAAAGCGGATGCGATTTTCCGATTGTTGAATGCCCTCTGGTTCACAAAGGAGGGATGCCCATGGATACGATGGAAGTACTTACTCTGTTGTTAGTTGTCTTTGCAGCTTTATCTTACATAGACAGACATGGTGATAACAATAGCAAAAAGAAATAGCATCCCCTACCCTCAGAAAGTTTAGGATGCTATTCTTGTTCTGATAGCTGAGGGCAAATCGGAATTTTCACCTCCGACTGCCTTTCTAAGTAAATTATACACCAGGGGGGATTGGTAAATCAATCCCTCTTTTTCTTTTCTCTCAATTATTTATTTCAGCCCTCTCTTCTTATCAAAAGCCCTTCCCTATTTCACCAGAGTCATCAGCTTACAGTTCGGTATTCCGTTTTCCCAGAACCGTTCCAGAGGCAGCCCTTTTACCTGACAGATAATGCTGGAATTCATCGCTCCATGCCCCATAATCAGGATATCTCTGCCCGCTGCAAGCTCCGGCTTTACTACCTGCTCCAGAAATTCACCTGTCCGCGCAAACAGCTCCTCCAGACTTTCTGCCCCCCTGTCCGGGACATAGTCTGCAGGTCTTTGAAAAAGTACCTTTATATTGCAATCCGGTATCTGAAAGCAGTTTGCCAGACCCTCGTATTCTCCAAAGCCCATCTCCACCAGCCGTTCATCCCGGATAATCGGCACCCCTCTTCCCTCCAGAAGAAGTTCGGCTGTCCGGACTGCCCGGCTTAAGGGCGAACAGTAGCACACATCAAAATGAACCTCCCTGTACTCTGCCCCGGCGTCCCTTGCCATCTGAATCCCCGTCTGATTTAAAGGAATATCTGTCCTGCCCTGCAGCCGGTGCAGTTCATTCCAGTCTGTTTTTGCATGTCTTATAATATATAACATTTTTATACTCTTTTCTGTGTACTTTTCTTTGTCCCTTTTAATGTACCCCTGCAGTTTCCGAAATGCAACCGAAATATAAATTCTCTATTGAAATTTTAATTCATACGGGGTATAGTTATGTACAGGGCAATTTTCGAGATGAAGTTTGCAGGAAAGTGACTGCTGCCATAAGCGGCTGTCTACCGAAGGAGTAAAACTCTCAGGTGCCGGTATTTTCGGTGCAACTGTAAATGGATCGACTCTCTGGAGACACTTGGAACACCAAGGGCCGAAGGTGCAACATACGAAAGTATGAATCTCTCAGGCAAACGGACAGAGAAGATATCAGTCAGGCAGCATCCAACGCTGCCCTATTCTGTATTTTTATTCTTTTCTTTTTTTATCCCGGAGTCCCGAACAAACCCTACTATTTTAACAACTGAAGAATGTGAGGTAGGAGAAAGATGTGGAGTACTATCAATGATTTTTTAACCAAAGTGGATGATTTGGTGTGGGGTGTCCCCCTGATTATCCTGATTCTGTGCGGTGGTCTGCTTTTAACCATCCGGCTTGGGCTTTTGCAGGTCAGAAAGCTGCCCCTTGCTTTAAAATGGATGGTAAAAAATGAAGAGGACGGCAAGGGAGAAATTTCCAGCTTTTCAGCCCTTTGTACCGCATTAAGCGCAACCATCGGTACCGGTAATATTGTCGGTGTTGCAACCGCTGTCTGCGCCGGAGGTCCCGGCGCTTTATTCTGGATGATTGTTGCCGCTTTCTTCGGCATGGCAACCAAATATTCCGAAGGTCTGCTGGCTGTAAAATACCGTGTTGTGGCAGAGGATGGACACAGCCTCGGCGGTCCCTTCTATTACATAGAGCAGGGCATGGGATTGAAGTGGAAATGGATGGCAAAATTATTTGCCTTCTTCGGTGTCTGCGTTGGTCTGTTCGGTATCGGAACCTTCAGCCAGGTAAATGGTATTGCCAGTGCGGTCAACCGGTTTTTTGACCCGGAAAATGCTCACTGCGTAAAGATTCTTCCTTTCCTGGGTGAATATTCCTGGTCCGTTGTCATCGCTTCTCTGGTGCTGGCTGTCTGCGTCGCTGCCGTTCTTATCGGCGGTGTAAAGAGAATTGCCAGTGTCAGCCAGATAATTGTTCCCTTCATGGCAATTATCTACTTTATCTTTGCCATTATTCTGATTCTCTTTAATATTAAGGAAGTACCCGCTGCCTTTGTCACCATCGTTACCGCAGCCTTTACCCCCAAGGCTGTAACCGGCGGTATCGTCGGCAGTATTCTGGTAGCCATGCAAAAGGGTATTGCAAGAGGTATCTTCTCCAACGAAGCAGGTCTGGGAAGTGCTCCCATCGCGGCTGCCGCAGCACAGACAAATTCCCCTGTCCGTCAGGGTCTTGTCAGCATGACCGGTACCTTTATTGATACCATCATTATCTGTAACCTGACAGGTCTTTCCATCGTCATCACAGGTGCCTGGAAGGTAGAAGGACTGGAGGGTGTCGCTGTTACGGATTACGCATTCCAGACAGGACTTCCCTTTGCCAACCATATCTGTTCCTTTATCCTGATGCTGGCTCTGGTATTCTTTGCCTTTACCACCATCCTTGGCTGGGACTATTACAGTGAAAGATGTCTGGAATACTTAAGCGGCGGCAAAATGCACTATGTGAAGGCATTCCGCTGGATTTACATTCTCGCTGTCTTTATCGGACCCTACATGACAGTCAGCGCTGTATGGACTATCGCCGATATCTTTAACGGTCTGATGGCAATTCCCAACATGATTGCCCTCTTCGCCTTAAGCGGTGTGGTTGCAAAGGAAACAAAGCAGTTCTTTGCCAACAAGGAAAACTTCAAGAAGAAATAAATATATCAGCAGAAAAAAAGGGGAGCCATGGCGGCTTCCCTCTTTGTTTCTGCTTTTTCCTTTTTCTGTCCCGTCCATAAAAGTTCAGAAGGTTTTTCCCTCTTTGAATCCGAAATCCGCATAGTCCAATGGCAGAAATCGGTGATAGGCTGCATGATGCTCCTCAAAGGTCACACAATATCTGTACCGGTCCGGTTCTCCGCTTTTAAAGTAGTACAGACAGTCAAACTCCTCATCCTGCAGCTTCTGCGCCACAATTCCTTCCCTGCCGCCAAACTGCTCAAATAAGGCTTTCAGACCTTCCGGCGTACAGGAAGGCTTTGAAATCTCCTCCAGAAAAGCTTTCAAAAAGGTCTGTTCCCCCATGTGTTCCCGCACATAAACACTGCCCTTTTCGGGTACAACAATGCGGAACCGTTCCCCTGTATGGGAAATTTCTATTTTTCCAAGCCTGGTTTCAGCCTCTTTTAAAAATACCGAGAGCTTTTCAGCAATCTCTTCCCCCGGCTTTACCCCAAGCAAATGCTCCAGGGAAGCCTTCGGATAATAAAATGTTACCTGTTCCTTCCGAAATCCCAGCTTTAACTGCTGCTCTGCCAGCATATCCATCAGATTCTTTTCCAGTTCCTCCATGCCAATCCCCCTTTCTGCACACTTCTCCAACGTATCTCGAAAATCTCTGGTTACGCCCTATCGTAATCATCCAGAAAATGATGCTTCACTCCGTCCTTTTTATAAGCAATCACTGTACTCAGATTTACATTTTCCACACTCTTAAAAATATTTCCCTCCACAAAGGGATTTGTTTCCTTCATTTTACTGATAAGCTGCTTTACCTCAATCCGCTTGGAAGCATTTTCTCCGCCGCAGGTACTGCAGGTATCTGTGAACTTGCAGGCACACTGAATAAAATGCAAATCATTGTAATCCCGCCATTTCTTGATATCCTCCTCCCGTACCAGATACAGTGGACGAATCAGCTCCATCCCTTCAAAATTGGTGCTGTGCAGCTTTGGCATCATTGTCTGCACCTGCGCGCCATATAACATTCCCATGAGAATGGTTTCAATCACATCATCATAATGATGCCCCAGTGCAATCTTGTTACACCCCAGCTCCTTCGCCTTGCTGTACAGATGCCCTCTGCGCATCCGGGCACATAAATAGCAGGGCGATTTTTCTATTTCAAACACCGCATCAAAAATATCTGACTCAAATATGGTGATGGGAATATTTAACCGCTTCGCGTTCTGTTCAATAATCTGGCGGTTTTCCGGGCTGTAACCCGGATCCATTACCAGAAATTTTACTTCAAAGGGAAACTTATTGTGCCTCTTCAGTTCCTGAAACAGCTTTGCCATCAGCATGGAATCTTTTCCGCCGGAAATACAGACGGCAATACAGTCCCCCTCCTTTACCAGTTCATATTCCCGGACTGCCTTTGTAAATTTGCACCAGATGCTTTTCCTGAACTTTTTACGGATACTTTCCTCAATATCCAGATAAGTCCTCTGCTCCTCCTGTTCCGCTTCCTCCGAAAAAGCAGACTGCATCAGCCAGTTTAAATATCCCCCTGCCAGACTGAACGCCCGGATTCCTCTTGCCCGTAACGCTTCCGCTGCCTCCGGGCTGGTAATCCCCCTCTTGCAGTAGACAACCACTTCTTTATCTCCGTCCTTCTGCTCCGGTGTCCAGTTTTCCAGCTCCTCCAAAGGCACATTGACCGCCTCCGGCAGATGCCCATACCCAAAAGACATCTCATCCCGGATATCCAGAAGCAGATACTCCCCTTTTCCCTTCTTCTTTAATTCCTCTATCGTTATCTCCAGATTTTCCATTTTTCCTACATCCTGCAATTTCTTGTTTCTTTCTCTTTGTCGGGTACAGCCACCCACATGGCAATTTCAGTTGTGCTCGGGGCTTCTGCCCATAAATTAAATACGGCAAAAAAGGAACCTTACAGTTCCTTTTTAATCGCCGCCATCAGTTCCTCGTATGTGTCAAAAGCAGGAAGCTCCGGATAGTCTGCCTTGATTTTCTCCGTACTCTTAAATAAAAATCCCGCCTTACTCGCCTGAATCATCCCCAGGTCATTATAGCTGTCACCGCTGGCTATTGTTTCATATCCGATAGACTGCAATGCCTTTACGGTTGTCAGCTTTGACTGCTCTATCCGCATCTTAAAGCCCGTGATTTCCCCGTTCTCCGCTACCTCCAGTGAGTTGCAGAAAATCGTGGGCCAGCCCAGCTTTTTCATCAGCGGTGTCGCAAACTGTGTAAAGGTATCACTGATAATAATAACCTGCGTCAGTTCCCGCAGCTCATCCAAAAACTCTTTTGCTCCCGGAATCGGTTCTATTTTTGCAATCGTATCCTGAATTTCCTTTAAGCCCAGTCCATGCTCCTTCAAAATACCGATACGCCATTTCATCAGCTTATCGTAATCCGGCTCATCCCTGGTTGTCCTCTTTAACTCCGGAATACCGCTCGCCTCCGCAAAGGCAATCCAGATTTCCGGTACTAAAACCCCTTCCAAATCCAAGCATACAATATTCATTTTTTTCCTCATTTCCACGCACGTTCTCTGTGAATGCCGGATTTGTATCAAGTGCGCACAGACACAAATCCTCTTCTCTCCATTTCTGCGTATCTTTTTTTAGTATACAAGATTATTTCCAGAAGGTCAATCACCAAACACCTGCTTTAAGCCGGTAATCACCTGTCTCTTTATTTTATCACTGTTTCTACCATATCTAAATCAGTGCTTCTTAATTGTTCTCTCTTATTATAACTTCTCATTTTCAATCAGACGATTGTAAAACAGATAATTTCCGGTAAATAACATGCCTGCTGATGCCAGTGCCAGGCCCGGTCCTGAATAAAAAAACGCAATAAATATCTCCGGGAATATACCGGCTGCCCGAAATCCGATTCCGCCGCCCATCATGCAGGTCATAATTAAATATACTTTTAAAGTAACAATTCAGGACCATATAAAACTGCTTATATGCTTGCATTCAAGCAGTTTTATATGGTCCTGAATCATTACCTGTTTTTATTTTCTATATTATTTTTCAAATTTTGCAACTTTGAATTTCCGAATCATTCCACGCAGATTTTCCGCTTCGTTACTCATCTCCTGACTGGAAGCTGCACATTCCTCGGCTGTTGCCGAATTTGTCTGTACAACATCATTAATCTGTTCAATTCCCTCATTAATCTGCTGAATTTCTGCCGTCTGTGTTTCTAATGTTTCTGCAATATTTGTAACTTCTTCCGTAATTATTTTGGAACTCTCAGCAACCTCTTCCAACTGTGTTGCAGTCTGTCCGGCAATCATCATACCCTTTTCCACAGCTTTCACAGAGGTTTCAATCAATGTTGCAGATTCCTTTGCCGCCTGAGCACTTTGATCGGCCAATACATTTACCTGATTTGCTACAACTGCAAAGCCTTTGCCTGCCTCACCTGCTCTTGCAGCTTCAATAGAAGCATTCAATGCAAGCAGATTTGTCTGGGAAGCAATTTCATTTATTGTTGCAATAATCTTATCTATCTCTTTTGATGCCTCATTGATTTCATTCATGGAAGCAACCATTTCATGCATCTTTCCATTGCTTACGGAAATGGCATTTCCAAGTTCATCCACTCTTTCACTGATTTCCTTTGCAGATTTTGAATTTTTTTCTACCTGTTGGGCAACACCTTCAACTGTAGCGGTCAGTTCTTCTACAACTGCTGCCTGGTTTGTAGCTCCATCTGCAAGATCAGTAGAACTTGATGCCACCTGTTCTGCTGAACCGGAAACTTCATTAGAAACATTTTGAATTCCTTTAATCGTTTCTGCCATACTTTTCTCAAATAACATAAAGGAATTTAAAATTTCGACAAAATCCCCCTTCCATTCTACTTCTGGCTGAACATCAAAATCTCCTTCTGAAAACATTTTCATTGCACGACCAATATCATCTACATAGCTTCCCAGAATACGAATGGACTTACGCATACTGTGTGCCAGTCTTCCGATTTCATCTTCCGAGCGATACTCCAGAGTACTGTGTAAATTTCCCTCTGTCAATTCCTTTGCAACAGCTTCAACTGCCTGTAATGGTACCAGAATTGTTTCAAGTACTTTTTTGCCTGTTCTCTTCGCCAGTATCCCGGCAAAAGCCAGACAGACAATAATAAAAGCAATTCCTGCAGCTGAAAAAGCAAAAGTCGTTCTGGTAGCCTGTTGGCTCACCTCATCTGTCAGTTCGTCTAATTTAATCGCAATTTCCACAACTTTATTTAAGGCAGGTGTACAATCGTTAAGGATTTCTTCAACTGCTTTTTCCTCGTTGCCATTTCTGATTTCTCCTATGATAGCGTAACCAATTTCTCCCCATTCAGAAAGAGCCGCTGAGTATTCCTCATAGTTTGAATCGGAAACAACTCCTGTTTCCTTTAAAACAATCAGCTGGGAATCAACTTCTGAAAGCAGCTTTTTTACTGTCTGCTCATAATTGTCATACGCAGAAACATCATTGTTCAATGCCATTTCCCTGATATTTCTCGCTGCCGCATTCACATTTATTCTGCAGATTTTTACCGCCTGGTCTGCTGCAGTAACATTGTTTATATAATGCAGCATATTAGCAATTAACACACCTATGGTTACTATAGAAAACAGTCCTGAAATCAACATCATCATAATAACTTTTCTGTAGCCATAGTTTATTCGTTCCTGCAGATGCATATTTTCCAATTTCTTTCCCAACGTACTTTTTTCTGAATACATAGTTTGTTACTTCCTTTCTTATCATTTCAGTACTTTAACTTCTTATATCAAAAAATTTTTTTAAAGTCAATACATTTCAGGCATCATTTTTTGTTTTATTTTTCAAACAAAATCCTGTGCTACACGTCTTATTTATTCATCACTTTTACCAGGCTTTTCAATTTTTCCATACATTCCTGAACACCCCAATCTCATAAAAAAAGAAACAAGCTGTGGACAGTTTTTAACCTGCTGCCTTAGTTTGTTTCTTTTTAATATCAGATTTGTAGAGAAACGAAGGTCAATCACCAAACGCCTGCTTTAAATCAGTAATCAAATCCTCTGCATTTTCGATTCCCACAGAAAGTCTGAGCAGAGTTTCATCCACACCCAGCTTTTTGCGAAGCTCCTCAGGAACCTCCGCATGGGTCTGACGCATCGGGAAGGTCAGCAGGGTTTCCACCCCGCCGAGGCTTTCCGCAAAGCGAATCAGCTTAACCTCCCTCAACAGCCTTTCTACCGTTTCCTGGCTGTCCACCCGAAAGGAAATCATGCCGCCGTAGCCGCTGCACTGCCTGTCAATCAGCTCCTTATCCGGTCTGTCGGGAAGTCCGATATAATAAACTTCCTTTACCCTCGGCTGCTCCTTTAACCAGTTCGCAAGAATTAAAGCGTTTTTCTGATGCTGCTCCATACGGATTGCAAGGGTTTTGATGCCCCGGAGCACCAGCCAGCTATCCATGGGCGGCAGACAGGCTCCGGTGGTTTTATACAAATAATTCAGCCTTTGGTACAACGCCTCATCCTTCGTTACCGTAAACCCGGCGATAACATCATTGTGCCCGCCAAGATACTTTGTCCCGCTGTGTACTACAATATCTGCTCCCAAATCCAGTGGCTGCTGGAAATAGGGAGATAAGAAGGTATTGTCCACAATCAGCAGACAGTTATTTGCCTTTGCCAGTTCAGAAATGGCTGCAATATCGGAAACCTTCATCATGGGATTGGAGGGTGTTTCGATAAAGATAGCTTTTGTGTTGGGACGGATTGCCGCTTTCAACGCTGCAAGGTCTGTGGTATCAACACTTTCTGTTTCCAGTCCGTTTTTCTTTCCCACAGTAGACCAGAGCCGCAGGCTTCCGCCATAAATATCATCCGTTGCAATCAGATGGCTCCCGGGAGAAAATAAATCAAAGACTGCTGTAATTGCCGCCATGCCGGAGGCATAAGCCAGCGCATATTTTCCGTTTTCCAGCGCCGCCACCGTTCTCTGCAGCTCATCCCTTGTCGGATTTCCCGCTCTGCCGTAAGCATATCCGGTTGTTTCTCCCAATGCCGGATGAGCGTAGGTCGCAGAAAGATAAATCGGATAACTGATTGACCCGTAAACGTCCTTCGCTTCCCCGCTTCCCTGTACACATGTCGTTTCCTTTGCGTATGCCATCTTACTCTCCATCCCTTCACAATCTTGTTTCTTCCAGCTTTTACAGCGTATCTGCCTTTTCCTTTATCCAGGCAGTTCTTTCATTGCTCATCTTCTCCGGATTCAGAGAACAGTCTGCGCCGATAATCAGTCTGTCCCGTCCGGCTTCCTTTACCAGCCTTTCCGTTTCTGCCTGTAACTGTTCTTTATTTCCGGTATAAATAATGTCCTCCGGCTTTCTGCCGAAACCACCTATAATAACCTTATCCGGGAATTTTTCCTTTGCTTCTCCCAGAGAGAACTTCTCGTTATCCACGGCATAATTCAGTGCCTTGTAGGGATAATTTGCATAGTAGGAAAAATCATTGGACTTTCCAAGGCTTCCGCAGACATGCAGAATCGTGTTGTCATTGACTGCTGCAATTTCCTCTGCAATCTGGCGTTCTGCGGGAGTAAACAGATTCAGGTAATCTACCTTGGTAATGGTATTAAAATTATGTACCGCATAGAAGATACCCGTTGCTCCGGCTTCTGTCAGAAACCGTCTGCTTAACCGGATTAAATCCTGTGCTATAACATCCACCGCATGCTTTACCGCCTCGGGATGCTTTTTCACCGCCTGTCCCAGTTCCACCTCTGTATAGGCTTTTCCTGTTGTGCCAAGCTGCGTATATAACAGATAATAATAAGGAGAAAATACCGTAGGGAAAACTGCTGTTTCCTCCCCGAGGCTTTCTGAAAGCTTCTTCACCAGCCTGACATATTCCTCAAAGAACAAATCGTCCTCTGCTGCGGGCTTTACCGCCTTTAACTGCTCCTCATCCAGTATATCCACTCCGGCGAGATTCGGCAATACAAAGTAAACATCCGGCATTACCTTTAACAAATCCAGGTCTGCCTCTTTTGCATACTTTAAATGCCCCTGGAATACTCTCTCAAACCGCTTTTCATCTCCGGGCTTATCTCCCCATTCAGAAGGATCTGTATAATGCCACCACATTCCAACGGGAACCCTGTCTGTCTTTTTATGATTTAAAATATCAAGAATAATCTGCTTTGCCATCTGTTTTCCCTCCTGTTTTCTTTAAAAAATGTTAAATGGAATAATCATAATCTCTGTTAATCCGGTGTAAAAACCGGGAGGTTCTCTCCTCCTTCGGTGCCTGGAAAATCTGCTGGGGTGTTCCCTCTTCCACAACGACACCGCCCTCCATGAACACTACCTTGTTTGCCACGTCATGGGCAAAGCTCATTTCGTGGGTAACAACCACCATCGTTACCCCTTCCTTTGCCAGCTCCTTCATGACATTCAAAACTTCCCCAATCAGCTCCGGATCCAGTGCGGAGGTCGGTTCATCAAATAAAATTACCTCCGGCTTTACAGCGATTGCCCGGGCAATCCCGACTCTCTGCTGCTGCCCGCCGGAAAGCTGGGAAGGATAATAATCATATCTGTCGGAAAGTCCTACCTTATCCAGTGCTTCCTTTGCAATTTTTGCGGCCTCTGCCTTCGGTACTTTTCTCGCTATGGTAAGTCCCTCCATCACGTTCTGCAAAGCAGTCTTATTCTGGAACAGATTGTAGTTCTGAAATACAAAGGCTGTCTTTTTCCGGATTTTATTGATAGTTCCTCTGGAAGCATTTTTAAACTCCGTATGGATTTCCTCAAAATCCAGAGTTCCCTTATCTGCTCTTTCCAGAAAGTTGATGCAGCGTAAAAGAGTTGTTTTTCCGGAACCACTGGGGCCGAGGATGACGATGACATCGCCCTTTTCCACGTTAATGTCCACGCCCTTTAATACCTGATTTCCACCATAGGATTTATGGATATTGCGAATCTCTAACATCTTTTCCTCTCTTTCCGGCAGCTTTCCTTTTAAACTGCTACCAGCTTTTTATACTTAGCAAGTTTCTTTTCCACGCCCTTGAACAGTACCTGTACCACAGAGCAAAGAATCAGATATACAAATAAAATGTCCAGATATGCCTCAATGTAATTATACCCAAAGGCTGCTTCTGTTCTGGCAATCGAGGTAATCTCCTTTACCCCCATCATATATGCCAGGGAAGTACTCTTCAAAAGGTTTACCGTTGTATTACACAAGTTCGGAAGTGCTGCTACCATCGCCTGGGGAATGATGACCCGAAGATAGGTCTGGGTTTTTGACATTCCGATGGATAAGCCTGCCTCAAGCTGCCCCTGATGCACTGTGGACAGTGCGGAACGGAACACCTCCGTTAAAACTGCCAGATTGTTGATAATAAATACGGTATATGCGTAAATAATCGGGTTCCACTGGAATACGTTGTAATCCAGATGCCATACATTTTTCACCAGATGGTTCAAAAGGCTGGGAAGCAGACTGTACAGAAACAATATCTGCAATACCACGGGCGTTCCCCGGATAAAGGATACATAAGCTGCGATTATCTTGTCTGCCATCTTTTTCTTCTCTGTTCTGGCAATGGCAAACAGGAAAGCAAGCGGTCCTGCAATCAGAAGCGTCACCACCGTAATCTTTAAGGTAGCGGGTACCCCGGCAAGGATTTTTCCAAGAGTTTCTGCCATAAAAGCTGTATTCAGTTCCATCTGCCTCACCTCCTATGCCGCTGTCGCCAACGCCTTTTTTCCTTTTGATAATTTCTTTTCCAGCAGTCCGAAAATCTTCTGGATAATAACAGTCAGTACCCAGTAGAGAATCGCCATTGCCAGATAAACCTCCAGTGTATAAGAGCCCTGATATCTGCCGATAATCCGGTTTCCCTGTCCCACAATGTCTATCAGTCCGATGGTATAGGCAAGTGCCCCCTCCTTCATCAGGTTTACCAGTGAGTTTGTAAAGTTTGGAAGCGCTACTACAATGCTCTGGGGAAGAAGGATTCTTCTGAATGCCTGCCATTCTGTCATGCCGATACTGACTGCTGCCTCCCGCTGTCCCTTGTCGATGGACAGGTAGGCGGAGCGGAACACCTCTGAAATCGTTGCCGCATATAATATGGAAAAAGTTACAATCACGAAGAAACCGTTGGAAAATCCATTAATGTTGATGCCAAAGGAAAGTAACAGTTCCGGCAGTCCGTAAAAAACCACAAACAGCATAACGATGGACGGCACACATCTTGTAACGTAGGTATAAATATTTGCCAGTGCCTTTGTAACAGGATTTCTTTTCACCTTTGCCACTGCCAGCAAAAATCCTAAAAGTCCGCCGAAAAGAACGGTTCCTGCCATAATTCCCAATGTAACCGGAAGGTACCGGAGAAGCTCCGGCAGCACTTCCAGAATAAATAACGGATGAAACGGTCTCACGCTTTTTCCCTCCTGTTACAGTTCGTCACCCTTCTTGTAGCCTTCCGGAACATACTCAAAGAGGCTGTATCCGAAATACTTCTGTGCCAGTTCTTCAAAGGTGCCTTCCTCGTAAACCTCTTCCCATGCCTTGTCAAATTCATCTGCCAGCTCCTGATTGTTCTTATTAAAGAATGCCCAGGTAGGAATTGCTTCATAAGGAACGTAAGAGAGCTTGTCAGCATACTGATGATACTCTCCGTCCTCTGCCAGCACTCTGGTATCAAATATTCTGCGGATATCAATATAGCCGTCATATCTACCCTCCAGTACCCACTGGTAAGCATCATTGGAACCGAAGTTATCCAGCTCTGTCAGCTTTACCTGTGCGTCCGGATGATTCTTGTTGTAGTTCTGTACAATGCTGTACTGAGCGTTCTGGGGAGAAATCGGTACCAGATTTCCGCTGTATGCCGCAAAGGATTCCATATCTGTAATCTTGTCTGCATCCTCGGAACGGATTACAATTCCAAGAATACTGGTTCCAATATAATGCTCCGGGAAAATATAGCTTTCCTCTCTGGCTGCTGTCCACCATGCTCCCTTTGTTCCGATGTCATATTTTCCGGATTCCAGACCCACCAGCAAATCCTCATCAGAGGTAGGTACATATTCCAGCTTGTACTGGGGCAGCTTGTCGAAAATAGCATTTACTGCCGCAAATTCGTATCCATCCGGGTTGCCGTTTTCATCAATATAGGAATTGGCACCTGTAGTGGTAAAAGCGTAATAAATTGTCTTTACATCCTCTGTCTGGGAGTCCTGTGCCTCTGTGCTCTGAGAAGCTGTACTGCTGCCTGCAGCGCTGCTGTTTCCTGCGCTCTGGGAAGCATTTGTGCCTGTGGAACCGCATGCGGTAAGTCCCAGGGTAAAGATAGTTGTCAGTGCCAGTACTGTTGTTTTTAATGTTCTGTTTTTCATAATATTCTCCTTTTTTAATGAAATGATATGAGGGTCAAAAGGTACTTTGCCCCTCATTTGATGTCTGCGGATTGTTCCGTGCTGCGCACTCCCACAATCCTGTCCGATATTCGCATATCGTGGTGGGAACCCTGGCATCAGTAAATTTAGGTACAAAAAAAAACGGGGGTCAGCCCGCCCGCAGATTTTTCTTTCTTTTCTCCGCTTCTTCTGACGATGGCTTGCTTTCTATTTTTCAGGTACGCAGCAGCAACACATGTAACAGCACATGCCCTTACAACAACCCATCGTCATTTTGTTTGTTCTGTTCTGCTTTTCCATAACTTTAATCTCCTTTTCTTTGTTTCATACAATTCCTATGTGTTTTGTATGAATTATGTTGAGACTAAGATACACCATGAAAAAGGCTTTGTCAATAACTTTTTTTCAAAAAACTGGAATTTCCTGAAAACAGTGCTCCTCATCCGCCCGGAAAAGAGCCTGTAAAATCTGTACGGAAATGAGCCCATCCTCTACTGTGACGGGCATTTTGCGACCTTCCAAGATACATCCGCAGAACTGTTCATGTGCATCTGTTAATTCCAGCCTGCTCTGCACATGAGAAGAATCAAAGCCTTTTCAGGAGTTCTGTTGCAGATGCCTTTTTCTGGTGATATCTCCTGCCCCGATAATAGCTGTCCTTACCTTCCTGCCCGTTTTCATGCCACACTACTCTCCATTTCTGCGCATTTCTTTTATATCTTTTCATTTCTTCCTTTATTCGCCAATATGAATCAGCCTGCCCTGCTGCAGCTTCTCATGAATCCTGTGGGAAATGGAAATCACCGTCCGCCCGTCAGAAGCCCTGCGCAGTACATCCAGAACCCTTTTTTCCGTCACGCTGTCCAGATTTGCCGTAATCTCATCCAGCAGCATAATCTGTGGCTTTGCCACAACAGCCCTTGCAATGGATAAAAGCTGCAATTCTCCCTGGGAAAAATCTGCCCTCTCCATCAGAGTATCATACCCCTTCGGAAGAAGCTGCACTTTTTCCTGTAAGCCTACCAGCTTTATCACATCCTCCACCTCTGCCCGGGAAATGGTTTCATCAAACAGTGTAATCTGCTCTGCAACCGTTCCCATCACAGGTCGAAACTGCTGTTCCACATAGCCGATAAAGCTGCGGCGCAGCTTCCCCGGAATCCGGTCTGCCTCTACTCCTCCGATTGTTACCTTCCCCTGATTCGGCTCATACAGACCAAGGAGCAGCCGGAATATCGTACTTTTTCCTGCTCCGGTACGCCCTGCCAGAGTAATGTTTTCTCCCTCCTGTACGGTAAAGCTTAAATTTTTCAACACCGGATGCTCCTCATCATAAGAAAAGCTGACGTTCTCAAATTTTACTTCAATTCCTTCCGGATAAGCCTCCTCCGGGAAGGAAGCCTCCTTTTCCTCCAGAAATTCATCGATTCTCCGGATGCCCGCAATGGCAGTCTGGACATTCTGAATTTCCATACCAATACTCTCTATGGGACCGAATACCTTGCTCACATAGGCAATAATCGCCACGGCGCTTCCTACGGTGATTCCGAAAAACTGCTGCATGGCGGTTCCTGTGGAAGAACATACCATCATCACCGCGATTACACAGGAGCTTAAGTACACCACAATCGGAGAATAAATTGCATTATAGAAATTGGTCTTCTCCAGTGCCCGATAGCTTTCTTCTATATAAGTATCATACTTTTCTTCCATATATTTCTGAATCGTAAGGGAACGGATACTGCGCATGTTCCGAATGGTTTCCGGCACATGATTATTCACCTTTCCAATCGCCGCCCGGTTCGCCATCTGCGCCTTCAGCATCCGCTTCTGGATATATCTTGTCATCCCAAATAAAAAGGGAACAATACATAAAATCAGGATTCCCAGTCCCACGCTCTTATAAAAAATCACAAACAGAATACCGATGACCTTGCAGGCATTTGCAAACATCCCCACAATACCATTGGAGAAAAGGGAATCCACCGCATCCACATCATTGACAAACCGGGATACAATCTTTCCGGATTCCACCCTTGTAAAATACCCCGCCTGTAAACGGGAAAGCTTCCTGCACATCTCACTGCGGACGCTGTGGGTCAGCTTCTGTCCCATAATCGTCAGCATTACATTCTGTAAGGATTCCAGAATACCTGACACCGCCAGCATCCCCAGATACCCGAAGGTAACTGCCGCTGCCACATCCTGTCCATCCGTCAGCCGGTTGACAATCTGCTCCAGCACAAGGGGCGGGAACAGCGTCATCACAACCGATGCCACAATCACCAACAGGGTCAGGAAAATCACTCTGCGGGAATTTTTAAAAAGCTTTATGATTACTTTCATCAGACTGTCTTCTGATTTTTTTGCCTTTTCCATATTCTTTTTCCTCTCCTCCGACGATTATGCCTTCTTTTCCGACTGCTGGGTTTCATACAGCTTCCGATACCCCGGATTGCTTTCCAGCAACTCCTCATGGGTACCAAATACTCCACCGCCGTCCTTCAAAAACAATACACCGTCCGTTTCCGGAAAAAGAGCCAGTCTGTGGGACAAGAGCAATATCATGCCATCCTCTGCCAGAACTCTCAGCCCTGCGAAAATTTCCCGCTCCGTATTTTTATCCACCGCTGAAAAAGGGTCATCCAGTACAAGAATCCCCTTTCTGTGACACAACGTCCTCGCCAGGGAAATCCGCGCCTGCTGTCCGCCGGAAAGCTGCTGCCCGCCATTTCCCACATAGGTCTGCCTTTTACCGGCCATCTTTTCTATTTCTTCATCCATGCGCACCAGCTTTAAATACTCCTCCGGGTCCGTATCCTTCCCAAGCAGGATATTTTCCCAGACCGTATCGCTCATCAGCTCCGGTTCATGCCCCATATAGGCAATCCGTCCGCTCTTTTCCACATCATCCAAATCCTTTAATTCCGTTCCGTCCAGCCGGATGCTTCCCTCATAAAGGGCATTGCCGATAAATACCTTTCCAAGCGCGGATTTGCCACAGGCAACCGCTCCCGTCACGCCGATAATCTGTCCCTTTTTCACTGTGAAGTTCAGATGCTCCAGAACCGGCTCGTATCCGGGGTAGGAAATCTCTGCGTCCCGTACCTCAAGACATTCCACAGGTACCTCCTCCGGTCTGGGCAGCTCCACATATTCCTTAAACAGAGGCTTAATCCGCTGCCAGGATACCTGTGCCCTCTGGATGGAATTGAAAAATCTTGCCGAGCTGGAGGCCTTCTGCGCCAGCTTTGTAAAACAGGAAACATAGGTGGTAAACACACCGATATCCCAGACATTCCAGCCTCTTCCCAGCACATTTCTTCCGCCAAGCCAGATAATAAACAGCACACCGGACATGCAGACAATGTTATAGATGGGCGTTGTTGCATTTCCCCAGAGGTTTGCCTTTACCGCATTTTTTTCGTATTCCGTCAATATCTTTTCATAGGAGGCATCTCTGTTTTCCTCCCTGCCGTACACCCGGTAGGTCACTGCATTATTTACTCTGTCCAGGGTTTCCTGATTCAGTCTGCCGGCAGTCATTTTATATCTTTCATTTACCCTTGTTACCGGCTTCTTTAAGCTTGCCGCCAGAAAATAGGAAATGGGCATAAAAATACAGGCGAGTAATGTCAGCCGCCAGTCATAAACCAAAAGCATCACAAAATAGGAGGCAAGCAACACCCCCGTATCAAAAATTTCCGTAGAAACCTGCTGCATTCCCATGGCACAGGCATCCACATCCGCGACTGCTTTTGTCATGATGGCACCGGTACTCTCCCGTTCCACCTCTTCCCGCGTCATATGCACAATACCGTTGTAAAGCATATGCCGCATATTCCGGCTGAAATCGTTTCTCAGTCTTGCCCCGGAGAAACGCTTCAATGCCCGCATCAACTGTACAAATAAAATCACGCCAAGATAAATTCCCGCCAGGGAAAGCATATCCTTCCCTGTGGCAGTTCCCTGTATGCAATCATAAAGGCACTGCGCCAGACGTCCCTCAAAATAGGGTCCTGCCGTCATACCTACATTAAAGCAGGTACCGCCGATTGCAATTAACAGCAGTACCTTCTTTTCCGGCTTAAAGTAAGATAATACTTTATCCGGGTGTGTAATTTTTTTAATTCCAGATTTTCCGGCAGCTTTTTTCTTTTCTGTTTTTTTCTCTTCCGTTTTGTTCCCTGCCGCCATTTTCTTCTCTGTTTCCGCTTGACTGCTCATGCTCCGTTTTCTCTTTCCGGAATCCTCTCTCTGAGCTTTTCTCTCTAATCGGGTATATTCAGATATATTTTTACGCTATTGCCAGCGCTTTGGAGAAATGGTTTCCTCCGTTATCAGGCACTCCGGATTCGGTGCCAGTACCTGCCTTGTCACCTCAAAAACCCCTTTGGCATCACATAAAATACAGGATGCCGCTCCAAAACCTGCACGTTTTGCAGCCTCCCTGTCAAAAAATGCCTGCTCCAGCTTTACAAAATCCTCTGAAATATGGGGCTGCACCGGATTATAATGCCGCCGCATATAGACAGGCTTCTTCGTCCCGTCAGGCAGCTTCACATAAAAAAGATACGGCTTATCTGTCAGCCGGTTCGGCACATTCAAAACCTCCTCCACACTGTGAATAAAGGTATTTCTTTCATGCCCCACGCCAACCAGCAGAATTTTTCCGCCTACGCTGCGCAGCCTGTCATAACAACCGCCCGGTGTACAGGGCGTATTGTTATTCTCCTCACCCGCCACATATTCTGCCGCGTGCTTTCCAAAAGCTGCCATACTGTGAGTGGGATGCAGAGAGCGCACCACCCCCGGACGCTTTCTGAACAGATTTGTCAGAAGCCCCACACAGGACTCCTCTGTATCCGGGTCAAAAACCGGATAGCTTTCACCCATCTGCCGCCAGGTATGGGTCGGCAGAAGCAAAAGTCCCTCCGAAAAATATTCCATCCAGGCATCCAGCACCGTGTCCGCACCGCCCTCCACTTCTCCAACCGCCTTCATGGAGGAATGAATGAGCACAGTGTCTGTGGGCTTTAACCCCATCTGCCTTAACTGCTCCTTTAAATCCTCTTTTGTGTATACTGTATCCGGCATACTACTCTCCATTCCGCAGGCAACTTTTCACACTAATCTCTATTCCTGCACATACACTTTGCGTACCATGCTCCACTCCCCGGACATTATTTCGCCTGCAATGCTGTGGCAATGTCCTCTCTCATGGCAAGCACTGCCGCTCTGGAAGCATCCGCATAATTCTTCTCGCCAAAGTGCGCATACTGCTCCTGCTGATAAGCCGCAATAATTCCTCTGGAGGAATTGATAATGGCCCCCAGTCCATCCTCGTTAAAGAAATGTACCAAATCAGCGCCCTTTCCACCCTGCGCACCATATCCCGGTACCAAAATCAGCGTATGAGGCATCACCTTTCTAAGCAGCTTTCCCTGCTCCGGATAGGTTGCGCCCACAACAGCGCCCACATAACTGTAATTTCCCTGCTCCGGCATACATTCTGACCCCCAGGCTGCCACCTGTTCACCAACCAGTTCATACAGAGGCTTTCCGTCAATCAGACGGTCCTGAAACTCTCCGCTGCTGGGATTGGAAGTCTTTACCAGTACAAAAATACCCTTTTTCTCCTGCCCGCAGATTTTCATAAAAGGCTTTACTCCATCCGAACCAAGATAAGGATTCACGGTCACAAAGTCCTCGTCAAAGCCATAGAAAGCCTTGCTTCCCACCTGCACCTTTCCAAGATGTCCTACTGCATATGCCTCGGAGGTAGAACCAATGTCGCCTCTCTTAATATCGCCGATAACGACAAGACCCTTCTCCCTGCAGTAATCCACCGTCTTTTTAAAGGCCATCATGCCGGGGATTCCGAACTGTTCATACATCGCCACCTGAGGCTTTACCGCAGGAATTAAATCATAAATGGCATCCACAATTCCCTTATTGTACTGCCAGATTGCTTCCGCTGCTCCCTCCAGAGTTTCGCCATGCTCTTTAAAAGCCTGCTCCTTTATATACTCCGGTACAAATTTCATCATAGGGTCAAGTCCTACGACAATCGGCGCACCTGTTTTCTGAATCTTCTCATTTAATACATTAATCATGGCTTCCTCCACTTTTATTTTAAATTATTCTTCACCGGTTTCCCGTATTTCATATGCTTACAGCCTTCTTTTTACAGCCTTTTCAATAGTAGCATTGCAGGCTGGAAAAGTCAAACCCGGCACTTATTTTACCTTTCATGAAATTTTGGATATATTTTTATTGGTATTCCGAAATCAGATTTATTAAACATGGAAATACTATAAAATAAAGACGTTCAAATTTTACGAAAGGGAAAGGAGCTGGCGTTATGGAAAAGATGTCACTTGGTGAAAAACTCGCTTTTCTGCGTCAGGAACGCGGATACGCCCAAAAGGAAATAGCGCCCTTACTCAATCTTTCCATCAGTACTATCTCCAACTATGAAAACGGTGTCCACTCTCCTGACCTGGCTACCTTGTGCCGCTTTGCAGATTTTTACGGCGTTACCACCGATTATCTGCTTGGCAGAACAGAATACCGTTTCCCGGCAGAATCCCTGAACCACCCCGTCACAGAGGAATACACGGTTTTAGATATTGTCGATACGATTCTTGCCTGTGAAAGAAGCGGAAAGATTGAACATCTGATATCTTATGCCAAATTCCTTTCAAAATCCTGATTTTCACCCTAACGGGTACTCAGAAAGCCCTGCTCTCTCTTTGCCTGCTCATCATCCGGGTAATTTCCAAGATACTGATTCAACAGTACACTTGCCTGTTCATACTGTCCCAGATATTCATAGGCTACCACTTCATTGAAGCTGAGGGACTGCTTCATTCCGCCTCCCTCTATCGCAAGCCCTGCCTGAAAAGCGTCCAGTGCCTTCTGATATTCTCCCTTTGCCATCTCGCAAAGCCCAAGCTGATTATAAATTTCCGCATCCCCTGCGTACTTCGCCAGATAACTGTTGTACACATTTGCAGCATAATTATAATCCCCGGTAGCCTCATAGGAACGCCCGAGATACAGATAGCTTTTCACACCACCCTTTTCCTTTGCATCCTCCAACGCCAGATACGCCTTCTGGTAATCTCCCAGATAGAAGTAAATCCTGCCAATCACATAATTATCCATCTGCCTGCTTCCGGATTCCAGCGCTGCCGTCAGATATTCCTGCCCGGCCTCCTGATACCCGTAGTAGGCAAGCACCTCATAAATTTCAATCAGTCTGTCATAATTCGTGGCATCCATGGCAATCACTTTATCAAAATCTGCCTTTGCCTCCTCGAACTTATCCAGACTCATCCGCACATTTCCCCGCAGGAAATAAGCATCCTTTTCTCCGGGACGAAGCGCCAGAATCGCATTATAGACCGCTTCTGCCTCCGCATATTCCCCATTCTTGGCATAAGCAGCCGCCAGATAATAGTTTAAGTCAAAATCTATATTTTCCAGCCAGCCATTGCTCTCCTGTAATGCCTGCTCGAAGGCTCCAATCGCCTCTTCATATTCTGTCAGTCCCATATAGGCAATTCCTCTGGAACGCTCTATCAGCCTCTTGTTTTCTCCTGCTTCCTCTGCCGCATCCAGCTGTGCCAGCGCCCCCTGATAATCCAGTGCATCAATCAGGGCTGTTGCCTCTGCTGTCTTTTCCGCCTTAATGCCGCATCCTGTCAGCAGAAACAGGAAACAGATTCCCGCTGCCAGATAACCCCTTTGTTTTCTCATAGCCTTACTTCTTTTCGTTTCTCCCATTTTTCCAAAGCTTATCCTTTAAATTTCTGTTATTTCAATAAATTCATCACAAGCGTAACCATTACATCCTTCTCATCCGGTTTTGATTCTGCAATCATCAACGTAATAGCAACTAAAGCTCCATCACTGATTTTTTTCCTCTGGTTCACAAACAGTGCATTATTCCTGTCTAAAAACTCCAAAAACAGAGAAGCAGCTATCCGTTTGCAACCATCTGCATAAGGATGGTCTTTAATCATAAAATACAACAAATTGGCTGCTTTTTCTTCTATAGAAGGATACGCATCTTCTCCAAATGCACTCTGATATATCGCCGCTATTATTCCCCGAACCTTGCCCGCTTCCTTCTCAACGCCGAAAACATCTGTATTAAATGTATCCTTCATACGTTTTACCATACTTGCACATTCTTCATATGTAATACGATAAATTGGTACCTGTCCCGTTGGCTTAACCAATGCCTGATGGTCGTATTGGTCAAGAAGCAAAAGTGCATCCGTATATTCGTTTACCGCACAAAGTACATCTTTTTCTTCCAGTTCCAAAGTATTTGCTAACATTCTTGTCTGAATATCAACAGTTTTTTCAAGGGCCTGTAATCTTTTTTCATTGATAGCATAGCCGTTAATTATATACTGCTTTAAAACCCTGTTTGCCCATTGTCTAAACTCTATTCCTCTTTGGGATTTTACTCTGTAGCCAACAGAAATAATGACATCTAATGAATAATACGCAACAGGTTTATCTGAATTTGCAATTTGCAAAAAATGCAAATTGCTTTTTTTATCAACTTCATTTGTTGAAAAGATATTTGTAATATGCCTTGAAATTGTCGAAACATCTCTCTCAAATAATTCTGTCATTTGCGCCTGGGTCAGCCATACCGTTTCATCCTCAATAGGAACTGTAAGCTTTATCACGCTGTCTTCCGTTTCAAATATTACCAGTTCATTTTCCTTCATAAATTCCTTCCCACACTACTGTAATAAAATTGCTATCTCTGCAAATAGGCATCTATTTCTCTTCCTGCTCCAGCATGGAGGTACAGTTTGGACATCTGGTTGCATCAATGGCAATTTCACTCTTACAGTAAGGGCACTTCTTCGTAGCAGGTGCCATTTTCTTCGGCTCCTCCTTCTTTACCAGCTTTTCATTCAGCTTATTTAAACCTCTTACCAGACAGAAAATCACCAGTGCCGTAATTAAAAAATTCACCACTGCGGTCAGGAAATTTCCGTAGGTCAGCACAGGCGCATTCTCTCCGCTCCCCAGCTTCACAAATAAATTGGAAAAATCAATCCCACCGAAAATTCCCAGAATGGGGGTCAGTATATCCTGATTCAAAGAGGTCACGATGGAGGTAAATGCACCGCCGACAATAACACCGACAGCCATATCCATGACATTTCCTCTCATAATAAACTTTTTAAACTCTGCAATAAATCCTTTGTCCTTTTCCCTGCTCATTTTTCCTATGCTTCCCTTCTTTCGATTTTATCATACATTTGCTTTTATGTCTTTAGTTTATCATACCCCTGCCGCTGCTACAAGCAAAAAGGAGAACTTCTTGCCCTGCACTTCAATTTGCGTTATACTGATGCTGCGGTATTTATTTCACAGAAAAAATCACAGAAATGAGGATTCACATGACAAAACAGGAAATTTCCGAAATCAAAAAGCTGCTCACACAGAAAAACTGTTCCATCACCCGTATCTGCGGCTGCTATGTGGACGGAGAAAAAAATAAAAAAACGGAATTTAAACAGGCATTTCTGGCTCTTCCGGAGGAAGAAATGTTCAAATATTTTGAGATTCTGAGGAAAACCCTTTCCGGAACTCTGGGAAAAAATCTGCTCACTCTGGAATTTCCCCTGAAAAGCGAAGAGGAAGGGGGAACCCAGGAATTTCTGCTGCGCCTGCGGGACAGTAAGTTGAAGGATGATGCCCTGCTGGAGGAATATTACGACAAAATCATTGCCAATTACGAGTATGTGGGAAACTACCTGATTCTCGTTGTGCATGATGTTTATGATGTACCCGGCAAGACCTCTGATGGTATTGAAATGGAAGATGCTTCCGATGAAATTTACGAGTATATTCTGACCTGCATCTGCCCTGTGGAGCTTTCCAAGCCGGGACTCTCCTACAATGCAGAGGAAAACACCTTCCAGAACCGGATTCGGGACTGGGTAGTAACACTTCCGGAAACCGGCTATCTGTTCCCTGCCTTTACGGACAGAAGCAGCGATATCCACAGTGCCCTGTATTATTCCAAGGACCCGGAGGAATTAAAGGAGGGCTTTGTCAACGAGTTATTGGGCTGCCCCCTGCCTCTCTCTGCCGGGGACCAGAAGGAAACCTTTCAGGCTTTAATTGAGGAAACCCTTGGTGAGGACTGCGGTATTGAAGTTGTAAAAAATATCCACGACAAACTGACAGAAATTGCCGCCGAGCACAAGGAAGAACCGGAACCCCTTGTTCTGGATAAAAATGAAGTAAAAACCATTCTGGCTGACAGCGGCGTTTCCAATGAAAAGCTGGAAATCTTTGACCGCTGCTATGATGAAACTGCCGGAGAAACCACTTCTCTTCTGGCAAGCAACGTCATGAATACCAGAACCTTTGAGGTAAAGACCCCGGATGTTGTCATCAAGGTCAATCCGGAGCGCACTGATTTAATCGAAACAAAAAATATTGACGGCAGAGAATGCCTTGTCATTTCTCTCGGTGGAAACATTGAAGTAAACGGCATCAATGTACATACTGCTCTGGAAGAAGAGGAAGAGGCTTAAGGGATTACCCCTCAAGCCTCTTTTTTATTTTCCACCCATCGTATAAAGCAATGCATTACAGATAGCCGCCGCCACATTGCTGCCGCCTTTTCTGCCCCTTGCTACAATATGGGGCACTTCTGCATCCAGTATCAGCTCCTTCGCCTGTACCACATTGACAAAGCCCACCGGCACTCCGATGATTCCCTTCGGGCAAAGCTTCCCCTCCCGCATCAGTTCGTCCAGCCGTATCAATGCCGTGGGGGCATTGCCGATAGCAAAAATAACATCCCTTCCAAGGGCTGCCGCCTTATCCATGCTGGCTACCGCTCTTGTCGTTCCATGTTCTCTTGCCGCCTGCGCCACATCCTCATCACTCATAAAACAGTACACTTCGCCGCCAAACTCTGCCAGCTTCTTTTTGTTGATACCGGAACGCGCCATCTGGGTATCCGTCACAATGCAGGCTCCCTGTCGGATTGCCTCCTGCATTTTTTCCACCGCCATAGGTGAGAATCTTAAATTTTCCAGATAGTCAAAATCCGCCGTGGTATGAATTACCCGCTTAATCACCGGCTCCTGAGAAGGCTCCAGCGTAACATTTCCCAGTTCCTCAGTGATAATTTCAAAGCTCCTCTTCTCAATTTCTCCCGGCAGCATGGTATCCCAGACATGGGGCTGATTCTCAGCTTCCACAGTTTTCGGCTTCTCTGTTCCTGTTCTCTGATTCTCCGATTCTCCGATTCCCAATTTTTCTGTTCTCTGCTCTTCTATTCCAGTTTTCTCCATCTTCTGACTATTCCCCTCTCCTACTTTCTGTTCCTCCTCCAGCCCCATAATTCTGTAAATCTCCTGCATGTCCAGACTTTCCCGCAAGATATCTGCCAGCAAATCAAGCTGCTTCTCCTGATATTCTTCCATGGAAAAGTGCTCCCCCTCCTCGAGCGAAATTCCTTTTTTCTCACAGATAACAGAAAGAAAAGCTGTCCGAAACTCCTCTTCATCAAAAAGACCATGCAGGTAAGTGCCCAATACATTTCCACTGCAAAAGCCATCCGGGGCAAACGCCGCTTTACCGGATTCCGCCGCTTCTCCCTGCAGGTTCAAAAAGACTTCTGCATCTTTCCGTTTTCCTGCCTCTTCTCTCCCTTCCTGCCGTTTTTCAGAATGTCCCATATGAATTTCATAGCCCTTTACCATCCTGCCGGAAAGTGCCGCAAATGCGCCGGAAAGCTCTGCTACCCTTCCCTCTCTCTGTCTGCGCCACTTTTCCTCTTCAAAGCTGGTAACAACAGGCAGAAGTCCCATTCCCTTTATGCTCTCGCCGCCTTCCGCACCGCAGGTATCTGTAATTTCCTCCCCCAATATCTGATATCCTCCGCAGATTCCCACCAGAAAGGTTCCCTTTTCTGCCTGCCTTTTGACTGCTGCCTCCAGTCCGCTGCTCCTGAGCCATTTCATGTCACTGACCGTGTTTTTTGTTCCGGGAATACAAATGCAGTCCGGATTTCCCAGTTCTCCCGGCTTTGTCACATAACGGACAGACACACCCTCTGTGGCGGAAAGCGCCTGAAAGTCCGTAAAATTGGACAGCTTCGGAAGCCGCAGCACAGCAATATCAACTTTTCCGTTCTTTTCCCGTACATTCAGGCTCTCTGCCAGAGAGTCCTCCTCCTCAATGTCCACTGCCGCATAGGGCACCACACCCAGAACCTTTTTCCCGCATTTTTCATAAATCATATCAAGCCCCGGCTCCAGAATCTTTTTATCTCCCCGGAACTTGTTGATAATAAGCCCGCAGATTCGCTCCTGCTCCTCCGGCTCCAGCAGGGATACCGTACCGATAAGCTGGGCAAACACACCGCCCCTGTCAATATCTCCCACCAGAAGCACAGGAGCATCCGCCATGGCAGCCATCCCCATATTGACAATGTCATCCTTCTTTAAATTGATTTCCGCAGGGCTTCCCGCCCCCTCAATGACCACAATATCATTTTCCACCGCCAGGGATTCATAGGCCTGCCGAATCACGGGAATATATTCCTTTTTCTTTTTAAAGTAGTCCATGGCGCGCATATTGCCCATAACCTCGCCCATGACAATCACCTGTGACCCCATATCGGTTGTGGGCTTTAACAAAATAGGATTCATCCGTACATCCGGTTCCACCCCACAGGCTCTTGCCTGTACCACCTGCGCCCGCCCCATTTCCAGATTATCTCTGGTAATAAAAGAATTAAGCGCCATATTCTGGGATTTAAAGGGTGCCACCCGGTACCCGTCCTGTCTGAAAATCCGGCATAAGCCCGCCGCAATCAGACTTTTCCCCGCATTGGACATCGTTCCCTGTATCATAATTGACTTTGCTTTTTTCTCACTCATTTTTTATCCTTACTTCCGCGCACGTCCTGCAATTTTGTTTTCAACTTTTTTCCCTACTCCTGCATACAGGACCTGCTGTCCTCTTCCTCTTCGTTCTGCGATTTTACTGTGGAAATTGCCTCTGTCAATGCCTCATTTGCTGTTCTGTCCCTGACTGCCACCCGGAAATATCCCTCCGAAAGTCCTTCAAAATTACTGCAATCCCGTATCAGAATCCCCTTTTTCAGCAGCTCCTGCCCCAGGCTTTTTTCTGCCTGAAATAAAATAAAATTTCCCTGAGAAGGATACACTTTCTTAAGCTTCCCTGCTTCTGCAAGCTCCCGCAGCCGCCTGTCCAAAAGCTCCCGCTCTGTTTCCATAAACAATCTGGTTTTCTCCACATACCCTGCTGCCCGCAATGCCTGCTCCCCCGCCATCTGCGCCGGAAGGGATGTATTCCATGGCTGAATACAGCTGCGTACCCTCTGCAAAAAAGAATTTTTGCCAGACATGCCATATCCCAGCCGTAATCCCGGCATTCCGTAAATCTTGGTAAATGCTCTTAAAATAAAAAGATTATCATACTCCTCCAAAAGCCCCTTCGCACTCAACTCCGCTTCCTCCCTGCAAAAAGGAAGAAAACACTCGTCCACGCAAAGAACGCTTCCTGCCCTCCGGCAGCTTTCCGCCAGACGCCTCACCGTTTCAAATGCAGCCACACTGCCCGTTGGATTATTTGGCTGACATAAAAAGACAATATCATAGCTTCCGCCCGCTATCTTTTCTGCCAGACTCTCCGCCCGCTCCTCTGTAAGCACAAAATCCTCTTCTTCCTGTAAATAAAAGAACTCCACACTGCCGCCAGCAGCCCGGACTGCCGCTTCATATTCCTGAAAAGAAGGTGCCGGAATCAGCGCTTTCTTCGGACGCAGGAAAAAACACAGGGCATATAAAAGCTCTGCCGCACCGTTTCCCAGAACAAGCTGTCCGCTCTTCACTCCTTCTGCCTCTGCCAGCCCTGTGACCAGCCTTTCTCCCTTCCAGTCCGGATACTGTCCGGCAAGGTCAACACCCTTTTTTGCTGCCTCCTGACAGCCCTCCGGCATCCCAAGGGGATTGATATTTACTGAAAAATCATGTTGCACGGGATTTCGATAAATATCCCCGCCATGTAAATATTTCATGCTCCATCTCCATTTCCAGATACATTTCAAGCCTGCTTTTTATCCTTATACCTTCACCTTGCACCTTATGGCTGTTGAGCTGCCTCGCTCAGAAAAAAATCCCCCTTAAATTCCGTATGGAAAATTATTTCCCTGCCCAGACTTTCTGCAAACGCTATCTCCTTCTTTGTCTGTTCACCGATATACCCCTGAAGATTCACAACATAAACCGCATCCGAAACCTCTATTTTCTTAAAATGTGCCAAATTTAAGGCTGTCCTTTCTTTTTCTCCCAATTCCATTCCGTCTTCGTTATAGACACATTGCAGCACGCACATATCATATTTTGTTTCCAAAATATATCCAATCTTTTTCATTTCATTTTTAAATCTCATGCTTCCGCATAATGTAACAATCTTCAAATTGTGTACCTCCGCAGCTTAATAACACCATCGCTTCCTGCTTCATACTCGTTTTCTCCGTAAATATCTGCGATGCTATTTCTGGTCTTCTGATTTTTCCGGCACTTATTCCTCTTTCGTCCAGACCTTGGGACGATATCGCATATCCGATACATTATATACCGTAATAAATGCATTTGAATCTACCCGGTTTATAAAATTCATTAGTTTCTGATATTCGCTTTTGTCCACAATGGTGATAATTTCATTATGTTTTTCAAAATTGTATGCGCCAATTGCTTCGTATATTGTAGCCCCACTATGCAAGTCTTTAATGATAAACTGACGAAGTTCTTCCTCTTTTTCGGTAATAATACAGACACGACGTTTTTTATTATTATCAAAAATAAAATGGTCCAGAATAATTCCATTAAAATAAGTACCCAGAATACTTAAAACCACTGTCTTCTTATCATATACAATTGCTGCAGAAAGTGCCACGCACATTCCCGACAGGGACATGGCTTTTCCCAACTCCATATGCAGATATTTGTTCATAATTTTTGCCACAATGTCTAACCCGCCGGAGGATGCATTCCGATTAAAAAGAATACTTAATCCTATACTTACCACCAAAATATAACAAAGTACATCCAATTCCTGACTATTCGTCATAGACCCGGAATCTGGAAATAAAACTTCAAAAATTCCCAGAAATAAAGGCAGCATCACACTTGTATAAACCGTTTTTATTCCAAATTCTTTCCCACAGGTGAGAAATCCGATTATCAAAAGAACTATATTCAGGAACATAGTAATTACCGATAATGGAAATGGCACAAAATTAGACAATACGATTCCAAGCCCGGAAATACTACTGACAGATGTATGGCTTGGTACCAGAAAGAAGTATACTGCAGCCGCAATGATTGCCACCGCCATAGTCAAAATTAATGTTTCTTTTATCACTTCTGTATAATTCAGCCTTTTAGTCATTTGCTCTGTTCCTCCTCAAGCTATCAACCAATACCAAACTGACTATTGCAATCCCCAATAGCGCCCCAACGGCTTTCCTTATCTCGTTATTCCTGTACTCTGCTTCCGAAAGAATCCCATATTTATAATAGGAATAACGGGAATGGTCAGTGGTGTATGCCTCTATGCTATCTCCCACAGCATATTCCGAATATATCTTCCCCGGTATCTGCATCCGTTTATGATACTCCCAGGCTTTTCCGTTCTGGTAGTAGAAGAAATAGTTCTCAGATATTGCATCATCAGAAGCACCGGTTTCAACCCTTTTATCTGTAATAACAATATCTTCCAGATAGTAGTCCTCCCCCAACACCATCCCTTCCATCTGTTCATTGAAAGCCTTTGTCGTCACCAAAACCTTCCCCCAGACAAATACTATTCCTTCTTTTTGTTCCTCGTTTTTCACCAGTTTATTACTCAATACCTTAAAACCCTCCTGCCAAAAACAGAATCAGCATCCCCGTCAGAAATACCAGAAAGGAGGTCATATACAATAATCTGTTTGCCCGTCTGATGTCCTCCGGCTCCACCGGGCAGATATCCTCCCCGATGTAAGGCTTTTTATGTAATTCTCCAAAATACCAGGCATCCCCTGCCAGACGGATATCCAGTGCCCCGGCGCAGACACTCTCCGTCTGGGCGGAATTAGGGCTGGCATGCCGGTATCTGTCCCGTTTCCAGATTTTCGCCGCATTTTTTCCATCCAGCCCCAGACAGAAGGCTGCCAGTATCATAAACAGGGCTGAAATTCTTGCAGGCAGAAAGTTACAGACATCATCCAGTCTGGCTGCCGCGGTTCCAAAATATCTGTATTTATCATTCCGATATCCAATCATGGAATCCATTGTATTGACTGCCTTATAAAATATTCCGCCGTAAATTCCAAAACAAAGGAAGTAAAAAAGCGGCGCAATCACGCCATCTGAGGTGTTTTCCGCAACCGTTTCCACCGCTGCCCTTGTAATTCCCGCCTCGTCCAGCACAGCCGTATCCCTGCCGACAATCATGGAAACCGCTTTCCTTGCCTTCTCAACATCTCCTTCCCGCAATCCCTCATATACCTTCATGCTCTCTGTCTTTAAAGACTTCATGGCAAGCATCTGATAACACAGGACGCAGGAAAGAGCAATTTTTAAACCGGGATGCACAAGCCCTGCAAGCTTTAACAGTCCCCATACTATTCCCAGTGTTAAAAACAGTACAACAAAAACCAGAATCGCCCCTGCCACTCTCTTTTTCCATTTGTCTGCCTCCGGTTCCGGCGAAATGGAAAATATCTTCCGCAGCATTTTTTCTGTTTTCTCAATCAGCCAGCCGATTCCCTGCACCGGATGCCACAGAAAATGCGGGTCGCCAAACAGTAAATCCAGCAGACAGCCAACTCCGATAATCAACATTCTCTCCCGCATCTGTTTCCTCCAATCCTGATACTCCCCTTGCCCTTCCTATATCTCTTTGATATACATTTCCTCTACTGCCTCCAACGCAGCCTGCTTTTTTCCGCCGTGACCGGCTAATCCATCAATGGTATTTACCAGCGTGGAAATAAAAAACGTATCATCCTTCAGCATTTCTGCCAGCTCCTGATTAGTATAGTTTCTGCGCACATCTCTGTAATGCCCTCAATTCTGACTTTCTTTCCCACTTCCTCTACCAGAATCCCCCTGAACCCCTCTCCATTTTTTACCTGCCAGTCATAATAGTCCCCATGAGGGCTGGAAAAGGCATCCAGAAGCGCCATAATGGTTCCGCCATGCACCACAAAAAGCAGACGCTCTTCCTCCGTGGAATGAACTACCTGCAAAAATGTCTTTCCGCACCGTTCTGTAAATTCTTCTTTTGTTTCCCCTCCCGGAAAACCGCAGGCGCCATAGGAATCAATCCACTTCTGATATTCCGGATTCCCATTTAATTCTTCATAATTTTTATACTCAAATGCTCCGAAATCACATTCTCTCAAACCCGGCACAGCTATCTGGGAAAGCTCCGGAAAAAGAAGTTCCGCGGTCTGCCTGCACCGAACCAGGGGACTGACATAAACCTGCTTTGCCTCTCCCTGTACCTGTCCGAAAGCCGGGCTTTCCAAAAGTGCTTCCAGAGCATTTTCTCCCTCCGGAAGCAGCGCTTCGTCTGTGCTTCCCACATACCGATGCTCCCTGTTGCCCTTTGTGGCTCCATGCCGGAAAAAGAATACCTGACGTTTCCTCCTCAGCACCGTTCCAATGCCGCATTGCACCCGGATTACCTGCTCCGCTCTCTCTGCCAGAAAGCAGCATACTCTTCCTGTCTGCTCCCGCCATTTTCTCTCAAAGGCGTCCATCGGTACGATTCCACAGCCCACCTCATCGCACAGAATCACCAGTTTTTCTGTTTCCGTTATCTCTCCTGCAAGTAACCGTTCTGCTTCCTTCAGAGGTTCTTTTCCATCTTTTAGCTGTTCTCTGATTATCTCCTGATAATCCTTTAAAATTTTATATCCCTCTGGAAAGGTATTTGCTGCATACTCTTCCTTTCCCTGATAAGCCCCGCCAACAATCAGAATCATATTTACCCCCATACTGTGCGGCCGCTGCACACTGTTCCAATCAGCATCAGAAGCTCGCAGGCCTGCAGGAAGTATCCTGCCAAATCTCCGGTGGTTCCGCCAAAGGTCTTATATGCCATGTGTCTGTACCGGAAAAAGCATGCCAGTCCCAGTACCGCCGATACCAGCCCCGGCAGGAAGTTTCTCAACGCAAAGTTTCCCATTCCAAAGCTTCCCGGCAGGGCACATCCCATCAGAAGCAACACACTGATACAGAGCACCAGTTCCACTATCAGAATCCACTTTACTCCGGGAGCCGAGCTTTTTGCATTCTCCGCCACCATACCGTCCTTCTTTGCCTTTCGGAACCAGACCACGGACAATCCGCTTAAAATTCTGGAATAAGTATAGCACACTGCCATATGGACTGTCTGCTGAAAAGTTATCTCATTCATAAAGGCAGTTGTCAGCATCAGATATATAATTGCGTAAATGCAGGCAAAGGCACCGATATGAGGGTCCTTTAAAATCTTCAGCTTTTCCTCCGCAGGCTTCCAGGAATTTTTTGCATCCGTCACATCCAGATACCCGTCCATATGGATTCCACCAGTCAGAAGAATCGGCAAAGCCGCCTGTAAAAGAGCGCGGGTCATGCTCTGAAAGTGCAGCCTTTCACAGATAAAATATAACAGCACGCCGCATCCCCCCAAAGTAAGCCCTACCAGAGGGAAAAAGCAAAGACTGTACTGCATCCTTTTTTCATCCCATTTTATTTTCGGCATGGGAATCCTGGAATACATGGAAAACGCCATAATCACAGAACGCATCTTTTTTTCTCCTTTAAATCCTATTGGGAACCGGCTTTACCGGAACCGGAATCCCGCAGACAACCTCCGTGACTTCCGCTGCCTCCCCGGCAAGCTGCCTGTGTATTTCTCCCAGAAGTGCCAGATAGCATGCGGTTTCTTCTCCATAGGAAACTCCATCCGAAAACACCTCATTGCTGACAATCACCAGTTCCTTTTTTCTTCCAAGCTCCAAAAGCGGCTCGATAATCGCCTGCCTGCACTCCCTTACAGCTTCCCCGTCCCGCCGCCGAATGCTGCCGCCCTCCAGATACATTTCGTTTGCCAGCAGGTTTGACATGCAATCCAGCAAAAACACCTCTCCCGGCTGTCCGGAAAGCTTCCCTGCTCCAGTAAAACATTCCACCGTAAAAAAGCCCTTTCCCGCTCTTTGCTCTCTGTGCCTTGCAATCCGGGCATAACTTTCCTCATCATAGGGAAACATGGTTGCCACATAGACAAGGGATTTTTTCCCTGCCAGACTGACCGCCAGATTTTCCCCATATTCTGACTTTCCGCTTCCGCTTCCTCCCGTCACCAGATAAAGCATACTTTCCCCATTTCTGCGCACGTTCCTTGCGCATGACGAGTTTGTGTCAAGTGCGCGCAGACACAAATCTCGCGATTGAAAAATTTTATTTTTCAATCTTTTTTCCATTTCTGCCGCATACCCGCCTGCTTTACCGCCGCTCGTATGCCGCAATTTCCAAATCTGCAAAGCTTCCCATTCGCCCGTACACCTCTGCCGCCATGTCCAGAAGCGGGAAAAGGGCTACCGCTCCGGTTCCTTCCCCAAGGTGCATCCTTCCGTACAAAATCGCCTCTGCTCCCATTGCTTTCAGCGCCCGCCCGGCAACTGCTTCCTGGGAAACATGGGATGCCAGCACATATTCCCGTACCCGGTTATCCATGCAATCCGCCACCAGAGCCGCCACCGCAGAAATGGCACCGTCTATTACAATGGGGACATGATGCTTTACGCCCCCTAAAAAGACTCCTGCCATCATTGCGATTTCAAATCCGCCAGCCTCCGCCAGAAGCTCCACTGGCTGCAGCACTCTGCCTCCCACTGCAATCTGCTTTTCCTCCACTCTCCGGCAGACTGCTTCCACAACCTGTCTTTTCCTTTCCAGCCCCGCGTCATCCAGGCCTGCTCCTCTTCCCGTTGCTTCCTCCGGGGAAAGCTGCAGCAGAACGGCTGCCAGCGCACTGGTGGGCGTGGTATTTCCGATTCCCATTTCTCCTGTTGCCACAAGGGTATAGCCCATTTCCCTAAGCCCCGCCACAAGCTCTTCTCCTGTCTGTAATGCCCTCTCACAGGTTTCCACACTCATAGCCGCTTCTCTGGCAATATTTCCACAGCCCATCCCAAGCTTTCTGTCAATCACAGCCCCCTGTATCAGCTTTTTCTCCGGATACACCGGGGTTTTCATTCCCGCATCTATAGTATAGACGTCCACTCCTGCCTTTTCTGCCATACAGTTTACCGTGGATTGTCCCTTTGCAAAATTTTCCGCCACAATTTTTGTGACCGAGCTGTCTGTCTGGGTCACTCCCTCCGCCACTGCTCCATGATCCGCACAGAGCACCAGAAGTGCCCTTTTTTCAAGCTTCGGCGGCATGGGGCTTGCCGAAATCCGGCATATTTTTCTGATATAGGTTTCCAGAAGTCCCAGTCCGTCTATGGGCTTTGCAATGGAATCCCATTTTTTCTGGCTTTTCCTTTCCACCTGAAACTGAAAGCACCGGAAAAGTGCTTCATAAACAGCCTCCGGATTGCTGTAGTAATAAAGGTGGGGAAAGCCTGCTGCCATGGTATTATGTAACACCATGCAGGAATAGGAGCTGCCCTTTAAAGGCTTTTTTGCCTCGCAGTCCTCCCCGTTCTCCGTGCAATCCCAATAATGAAACTCATGCCCCCGGATGCGCTGCCCCTTTTCTCCAAACAGCCCCGCCTTTTTTGTTTCGATTTCCACATAGCCAAAACGGCAAAGCTTTGTGGTCTGAAAGCCTTCCCCGGAAAGGACGCCGCACAGCTCCTTTCCATCCAGCTTCTGCTGTAAATAGAGAAAACCTCCACATTCCGCCAGACAGGGCATGCCTCCCTGCAGGGCAGCCTTCAGGTCTTTCAGAAAGCTTTTGTTTTCCGAAAGCTGCTCTGTATAAAGTTCGGGATAGCCCCCTCCCAGCAAAATTCCATCCAGCTCCTCCGGCAGCTTTTCCTCCCACAAAGGGGAAAATTCCACCAGTTCGGCTCCCATTTTTTGCAGCAGCCTTAAATTTTCTTCATAATAAAAGGAAAAAGCCTCATCCCGTGCCACACCGATTCTGACTTTTCCGGGCAGCCTGGGAACAGCGATGTCCTCCCCGCAAAGGAGCGGCGCTCCCTCGGCTATTTTTTCCAGCTTTTCCCATTCTACCGTTTCTTCCAGAATATCCGCCACTTCCTCAATCCATCTGTCAAAGGCTTCCATCTCCTTCGGGGAAACCAGTCCCAGATGTCTTGAGGGAATCACAAGCTCCTTTTTCTCCGGCAGATAGCCCAGCACCGGTATCTGACATTCCTGTTCCAAAAGTTCCTTCAGGCGGGGATAGTAACCACCGGATACCTTATTTAACAAAATTCCCTGTATGTTGCTGTCCTTCCGGTATATCATCATCCCCTGAATCCATGCCGCCAGAGAAACACTTGCCCCCTTGCCGTCCACCACCAGTATCACCGGTGTTTCCGTTACCTTTGCCACTTCGTAGGTGCTTGCCTTTTCGGACTGTCCGCCCAGCCCGTCATAATATCCCATGACCCCTTCCAGAATGGCAAGATCCGCCCCTGCACAGCCCTCCGCCAGAAGAGAACGGCATACTTCCCTTGCCGTAAAATAGGTGTCTATATTACAGGAGGGGATTCCCAGCACCTTCCTGTGAAACATGGGGTCAATATAATCCGGGCCGCATTTTGCCGCCGCCACCTTTTTTCCATGCCTTTTATACAGGGCAAGCAGCCCACAGGTAAACAGGGTTTTCCCGCTGCCGCTTTTCGGTGCAGCCAGAAGAAACCGATTCAGCTTTTTCATATTTATCTCCATTCCGCAGGCATTTCTAATGCCGAAGGAATCGCGAACTGAATTTCAAATTCAGTTCTGCGATAAAGGCTACTTTGTGACGCCTGCGGCACAAATAGCCGTGT
>OLGB01001047.1_pt1 | contig 35418 bp, 36 predicted proteins | sample 1605691 | NCBI WGS metagenome assembly OLGB01 (sample SAMEA3888925, study PRJEB22519) | human gut metagenome | biome: human gut; feature: human-associated habitat; material: faeces | place: Denmark | collected 2010
CTCAAAGGCATTGGCTGCGCTGCAAAGGTATCGCCGCAGCTTTTGGAGCGATACGCTATGTGTTCGGCACGGTGGATACAGTGTGAGGAAATGACCAACCGTATGGGTTTCCTCTCCAAGCACCCCACCACGGGAAAACCGGTCCCGTCCCCGTTTATCAACATCGGCATCAACTACATGAACCAAGCAGTTCGGCTCTGGAATGAGATCTTCCAGATTGTGAAAGAAAACTGCAGTACGGAATACGGCGAGTCAACGCCGCAGGATGACCTCATGGAGCGCCTGCTCCGTGCAAGAAAGGGATAAAAACGCAACCCTCAAGTGAAGGCTGCGTAGTAAACGAGGGAGCAAACGAGAAATCAATGATTGGCGTTTTTAAAGTAATAGTCGCGAGTCTATAAGTTTTGGCGTAGTTAAACAGTCTTACGATTTTCAATAAAAAGGCGTTCATATGCACTCTCCTTCCTTTAGTACGTTCTTTCTCGTTTGCTGCTGTCCTTGCGGACCCTTGGTCTGGTGGATCGGGAAGGAGTAGACATCGACCCACTTCAATTATACCAAGATTATGGAAGACTTCAATAGGAAGGTGCTTATCATGTTTGAAAAAGTGAATCCGGGCCACCCGGATAAAGTGGCAGACAGAATTGCCGGTGCGCTTGTCGACCTGGCATACAAGAAAAATGAAAATCCCCGCATCGCTGTGGAGGTACTCATAGGTCACGGCGTGTGCCACCTCATTGCGGAAACTTCCGTTACGCTGGACAAAGCGGATATCACCGCTGCCGTTCACCGCATTGCTGGGGACCTCGCCGTGGACTGTGTAGAAGTGCCGCAGGACGGTCACCTTGCTGACAACCAGGCAGATGGTATCCGCTGCGGCGATAACGGCATCTTCAAAGGAATGCCTGTGACCGAGGAGCAGAAAAAGCTATCCAAGATCGCACGGGACATTTTCTACGTGTATCCTTATGACGGCAAGTACATTCTGGACGGAGACCGGCTCATTCTCTGTCAGAGCAACGCACCCTCGGATGCACTCCGAGAGAAGTATCCCGATGCGGAGATCAACCCGCTTGGCGACTGGACCGGTGGTACCGATGTGGACACCGGCGCTACCAACCGCAAGCTCGGATCGGATATGGCCGACTCGGTGACCGGCGGCGGTCTGCACGGCAAGGATCTGTCCAAGGCAGATGTGTCCGTCAATATCTACGCTTTCCTCAAAGCTCAGAAAACCGGCAAGCCTGTGACGCTCTGCTGTGCCATTGGGGACGATGCCGTGGATGGCAGACCCTACGCCGAAATCGTAGTGATCGCACGGAACTACATCTCCAACCTCGGCGGCTTTGAGAAGTTTGCGGAATGGGGGCTGGTCTGATGAAAACAACGACCGAAATGCAGCTCGTTCCCGTTACAAAGCTGGTTCCCTATGTCAACAATGCCCGGACACACAGCCCGGAGCAGATCAACAAGCTCCGCTCCTCGCTGCGTGAGTTCGGCTTTATCAATCCCGTTATCATCGACCGTGACTATGGCGTTATTGCCGGTCACGGTCGTATTCTTGCCGCCAAGGAGGAAGGCATCTCTGAGGTGCCGTGCGTCTTTGCCGACCACCTTACCGAAGCGCAGAAAAAAGCCTACATCATTGCGGACAACCGTATGGCGATGGACGCAGGCTGGGACGAAGAGCTCCTGCGTGTGGAGATTGAGTCTTTGCAGGCGGCGGACTTCGACCCGCTCCTCACCGGCTTTGACGAAAAGGAGCTGTCAAAGCTCTTTGATGACGGCATCGAAGCCGAAGAGGATGATTTTGATGTGGATGCCGAGCTGCAAAAGCCGACCTTCACGAAGCCTGGCGACATCTGGACGCTGGGGCGGCACAGGCTCATCTGCGGCGACAGCACAAAAGAGGAAACCTACACCGCCCTCATGGACGGCCGGAAAGCAAACCTCGTCATTACCGACCCACCCTACAATGTAAACTATGAGGGCAGTGCCGGAAAAATCAAAAATGACAACATGGCAACGGAGAAGTTTTTCGACTTTCTCTTCGATGCCTTTTCCAATATGGAGAAGGTCATGGCGGACGATGCCTCCATCTATGTGTTCCACGCCGATACCGAGGGGCTGAACTTCCGCAAGGCGTTTGACGCTGCCGGGTTCTACCTTTCCGGCTGCTGTATCTGGAAAAAGCAGTCCCTGGTGCTGGGGCGTTCCCCGTATCAGTGGCAGCACGAGCCGTGCCTCTACGGCTGGAAGAAGAAAGGCAAGCACCAGTGGTACACAGGGCGCAAAGAGTCCACCATATGGGAGTTCGACAAACCCAGGAAAAACGGCGACCACCCCACCATGAAGCCCATCCCGCTTCTGGCCTATCCCATTCAGAACAGCTCTATGGCAAACAGTGTGGTTCTCGACCCCTTCGGCGGGTCCGGCTCCACGCTCATTGCCTGTGAGCAGACCGACCGCATCTGCTGCACCATCGAACTGGACGAGAAGTTCTGCGATGTCATTGTCCGCAGATACATCGAGCAGGTTGGCACGGATGAAAAGGTCAGCGTGCTGCGTGACGGCAAGTCATATAAGCTTAGTGAAGCAGTGTCATATTCTGAATGACTCTCAACCCGTGCGCTACAGGATTGTGTGGTATGCACAGTCCTGCGGCGAATAAATCTACATCGTTCTCCGCAGCTGAGCCTTGCTATTCAGGGCATTCAGAGCGAATATGTGACTACCAAAAAACAAGGAGGTCACTGACATGACGATCACGATCCACGCACAGGGCGCAGAGCGCAAGCGCCTGGTAAAAACCATTGCCGACTGGCTCGGTGCCCCCGCAAAATACTGCGGAGCGCCTACATTCAACTACGAGGTAGACTACTTCATCATCGACCGGAACGGCAGCCTGTCCTTTGACGACCGCGCCGACAGCGAGGTCATCGAGCGGCTCTTGCAGCACATCTACGATGAGGGCTTTGACATCGACCAGAGCCACACCGAGGAGACAGATGCTGATACGGACGAGCCCTGCGGCGTTTGCATCTCCATGCCAAAGAGCCTGTTCACCGACAGCAGTCTGGAAAACCTCAAGGCACTCATTGCCGCCAAGGGCAGCCTCATTAAAAAAGCCCTCGGCGTGGATGAACTGCCGCTGGAGATCACGGACACAAAGGTTTCCTTCCCCTGGTTCCCGGCAGCATCGGCCCCGGACGAGATGAACGCCTACGACACTTTCATCTGCAAGCTGTGCGAAATGGCACGGAATCAGAAACGGGTCCACGCCGCCGAAAAGCCCACCGACAATGAAAAATACGCATTCCGCTGTTTCCTGCTCCGGCTCGGATTCATCGGTGCGGAGTACAAAACAGCCCGAAAGATCCTGCTCGGCAAGCTCTCCGGTTCTTCGGCTTTCAGAGACGGCTCTCGCAAAGAGCCTGCTCTAAAGCCGAAGCCCATCGATCCCTCCAAGGCGATCATGCTCCCCGATGGAGTGGACCCGGAACTGGCGGAGGCTATGCTGGATGAACGCCTCATCCGGCGGGTCAACGAAAGTCTGGAGGTGTCCGAATGAACAGCTTCATTTCAGACGAGTGCCTTGCGCAGCTTCGTAAACAGTTTCCAGCGGGGACACGGGTCGAGCTGGTAAAGATGGACGATCCCCAAGCGCCGCCCATCGGCACGAAAGGCACCGTGTACGGCGTGGACGATATCGGCAATATCATGGTGGAGTGGGATAACAGCTGCGGCCCGAGCGTGGCCTACGGCGTGGATATCTGCCGTAAACTGCTGTAATATGTACAGTTTCTGACCCGCAATATCGTGTGCTTTATGGCTCATAATTAACTGGATATCGTGTGCTTTCAGAGGTAATATGCAACTACCGAAAGGAAAAACAAGCCAAAACGGAGGGCACAAAAATGAGCCAGAGAACAGAAAACCAGGTCGCCGAAATGAAAAAGCAGACCATTGGGGTCGAGGTTGAAATGAACAGCATCACCAGAGAGAAAGCCGCAAGGGTCGCCGCCGAGTTCTTCGGGACTGGGCGCTACCGGGACACTTCCTACCGCAACGGCTATTACGCCTGGTCAGTCTGGGACGAGAGCGGCCGGGAATGGAAGTTCCAGAGAGACAGCAGCATTGCCGGTCCAGACGATGAGAAATGCGAGATGGTCACGCCTATCCTCACCTACGCTGACATGGAAACCCTGCAAGAACTGATTCGCCGCCTCCGCAAGGCAGGCGCGAAAAGCGATGCCACAAGAGGCTGCGGCGTTCATATTCACATCGGTGCCAAAGGGCACACACCACAAACGCTCCGCAACCTTGCCAACATCATGGCAAGCCACGAAGACCTCCTGGCGAAAGCCCTTTGCCTTGATTACGGTCGGATCTGCCAATACTGCCAAACGGTCGACCCCAGATTTCTGGAGCAGGTCAACCGCAGAAAGCCCACCACGATGGCGGCGCTTGCAAACATTTGGTACAGCAGCCAGAACGCCGAACATGACAGGAGCCAGCACTACAACGACAGCCGCTACCATATGCTGAACCTCCACGCCACCTTTACCAAGGGCACGGTCGAGTTCCGGCTCTTCCAGTTCGACGCCCCGGCAGACGGCAGGCAGAACGGACTCCACGCCGGACAGCTCAAGAGCTACATTCAGCTTTGCCTCGCACTCAGCCAGATGGCAAAAACGGTGCGGACAGCAAGCCCCAGACCCCAGCAGAATGAAAACCCCAAATACGCAATGCGCACCTGGCTCCTTCGCCTTGGCTTTATCGGCGAGGAGTTCAAGACCGCAAGAGAGCTCCTGACGAAGCGCCTTGACGGGGACGCAGCCTTCCGAAACGGCAGAGCAGCCGCCTGAAGGACGCCGCCCAGAGGCCCCCGAACCCGCAGATAGCGGGCTTTCGGTGGTAGAAGGCAACTTCAGAAAGGAGATTTTTTATGGAAAAACGCTATTACATCGCCTATGGCAGCAACCTCAATGTTCAGCAGATGCGGATGCGCTGCCCCTCCGCACGGATCATCGGGACATCCGTCCTGGAAGACCACAAGCTGCTTTTCAAGGGAAGTAAAACAGGCTCTTACCTCACGGTCGAAAAGAAGCCGGGTAGTTCGGTGCCGGTCGGCGTGTGGGAGGTCACTCCAGCGGACGAAAAGACGCTCGACCGCTACGAGGGCTTTCCGAATTTCTATTACAAGAAAGAACTGACGCTGCCCGTCAAGGGTATCCGCACGGGCAAGATCCGCAAGCGCCGGGTATTCGTGTACATCATGTACGAGAACCGGCCCATCGGCATCCCGTCCATTTCCTATATGCAGACCTGTATCCAAGGCTACGATGACTTCGGCTTTGATTGGGCGGGGCTGCTGGACGCTTATTTGAAATGTGGGGAGGAACGATGATGAAAGAAAATAATGTAGTGCGGCTTTTCGTCTGTCCCAGATGCGGTCAGTCCTACTTTGAGCCGCCCGCACTTTCCAGAGTGGACAATGAGACCCTCATCTGCCCGGACTGCGGCACACGGGAGGCGCTCGACACGCTCGGCGTAAAGCCAGAAGAACAGGAACAGATCCTTGCCGCGATCCACCGCTGCCGCCGCTCGGAATAAGCCATAAAATACACAGTTTCTCCGCCGAATGATCGTGTACTATATGTCTCTGAAATGACTGGATATATCCGCACTTCAGAGGTAATATACACTCACAACAAAACGAACGGAGGAAACCACCATGAAGAAAATCGAGCTTTTTGAGAGAGCCATCGCGGAGCGGGCAGAACGCCTGCAGGACTACGGCATCAACAGCACCGCGTTCTGGGCTTACCGCAAGAGCATCGACGCAGGCAACGACCTCATCGATTTCAGCGACGTCATTTGGGACTACGACATTGATGCCATCGCCCAAACCTTCGCCGACAGCGGCATCACCGAGTTTACGATCAGCAGCAGATTTTCCGACCTGATCCCGACCCTCGCGGCCTTCGACAAGCTGGGCTTCAAAATGGCGGGCATGACTGAGGTCAACGCCACCTACACCGACTGGCAGACCGGCAAGCACCCGCGGCTCCCGGCGATTCGCATGGAACGCCGCTAAGGAGGGCAACGACCATGTGGAAAGAAAGCAGCATAAAGGTGAGCGGCGAGGTTTTTCACTACTGGATGAAGCAGTACGAGGAAGGTTCCCAATGGGGCATCGAGGGCGGACGCATTTCCAAGCTCATGCTCAAGCGGAACGGCAAGATCGTCTGCAACTACGACAGAGGCTGGGACGTTGAACCCGCCGACGAAAACACACAGCTTGCGCTGGAGCTCCTGCTCCACAGCGAAAACTGGTAAACCCCGACAATCTCAAAGCAACGGCTCCAGGAGGGGCTGCTGCTCGTTATACAGAAGGTCGCATCCGTTTCGGATGGCGGCTATTTTTTATGCCCTGGAGGTGGTCTCTATGAGAAAACTGAAGAAATACACACCGACACGGTTCATGGAGAAAACCTCCCACTACGATGCGGATGCTGCGGATTACGCCGTCATGTTCATCGAAAGCCTGTGCCACACCAAGGGTACCTGGGCGCGAAAGCCCTTCGAGCTCATCGACTGGCAGGAACAGATCATCCGGGACATTTTCGGCGTCCTCAAGCCCAACGGCTATCGGCAGTTCAACACGGCATACATTGAGATCCCCAAGAAACAGGGTAAATCCGAGCTTGCCGCTGCGGTGGCGCTCCTGCTCACCTGCGGCGATGGAGAGGAACGCGCCGAGGTCTACGGCTGTGCCGCCGACCGTCAGCAGGCGTCCATTGTTTTCAATGTGGCGGCAGATATGGTGCGGATGTGTCCGGCACTTTCAAAACGAGTCAAGATACTGGATTCCCAGAAGCGGCTCATTTATCAGCCAACGGGCAGTATCTACCAGGTGCTCTCTGCCGATGTCGGTAATAAGCACGGTTTCAACACCCACGGCGTGGTGTTCGATGAGCTGCACACCCAGCCGAACCGCAAGCTCTTTGATGTTATGACCAAAGGCTCCGGCGACGCCCGTATGCAGCCGCTGTATTTCCTCATCACCACGGCCGGCAACGATACGAAATCCATCTGCTATGAGATCCACCAGAAGGCCAAGGACATCATCGAGGGGCGCAAGATCGACCACACTTTCTATCCCGTTATCTATGGTGCGGAGGAATCGGACGATTGGACGGATCCGAAGGTCTGGAAGAAGGCAAATCCCTCTCTCGGCATTACGGTCGGCATCGACAAGGTCAAAGCCGCCTGCCTGTCCGCACAGCAGAACCCCGGCGAAGAGAACGCCTTCCGGCAGCTCCGCCTGAATCAGTGGGTCAAGCAGTCGGTCAGATGGATGCCGATGGAGAAATGGGACGCCTGCGCGTTTCCCGTTTCCGAGGACGATCTGGAAGGGCGCGTCTGCTACGGCGGACTCGACCTTTCGTCCACAACGGACATCACGGCGTTCGTCCTGGTCTTCCCGCCCGGGGATGAGGACGGCAGATACAGCATCCTCCCGTACTTCTGGGTGCCGGAGGAAACGCTCGACCTCCGCGTCAGGCGCGATCACGTGCCGTATGACCTGTGGGAACGTCAGGGCTTCATCATGACCACGGAGGGCAACGTCGTCCACTACGGCTTTATTGAGAAGTTCATCGAGAGCCTGGGCGAACGGTTCAACATCCGGGAGATCGCTTTCGACCGCTGGGGAGCCGTGCAGATGGTGCAGAACCTTGAGGGCATGGGCTTCACGGTCGTTCCATTCGGACAGGGCTTCAAGGATATGTCCCCTCCGACGAAGGAACTGATGAAGCTGACGCTGGAGCAGAAGATCGCCCACGGCGGACATCCCGTGCTTCGCTGGATGATGGACAACATCTACATCCGCACCGATCCCGCCGGAAACATCAAGGCGGACAAGGAGAAATCCACGGAAAAGATCGACGGAGCCATAGCGGCCATCATGGCTCTTGACCGCGCCATTCGATGCGGCGCTGACCAGACCGAGAGCGTGTACGACACGCGCGGTCTTTTATTTTTGTAAAGGACGGTGAGCGATATGAGTATTTTCAGCGGTTTGTTCAAATCGAGAGACAAGCCTCAGAACAGAACAGCCGGCAGCGGATACGCTTTCTACCTGGGCGGCACGACCTCCGGCAAAGTAGTGACCGAACGCTCCGCCATGCAGATGACGGCGGTCTACTCCTGCGTCCGCATCCTCGCGGAAGCCATCGCGGGTCTGCCGCTGCACGTGTACAGATACCGGGCGGACGGCGGCAAGGAAAAAGCCATCGACCATCCGCTCTATCAGCTGCTTCACGATGAGCCGAACCCGGAGATGAGTTCCTTCGTATTCCGCGAGACCCTTATGACGCACCTGCTCCTGTGGGGCAACGCCTACGCCCAGATCATTCGGAACGGGCGCGGCGAGGTCATCGCCGTCTATCCGCTCATGCCGAACAAGATGACGGTCGACCGTGACGAGCGGGGTCATCTGTACTACCAGTATCAGCGCTCCACAGACGAAGCCGGAGGCAGAAATGAAACCGTGATCCTGCGTCCGCCCGACGTGCTTCACATCCCCGGACTGGGCTTCGACGGTCTCGTCGGATACAGTCCGATCGCAATGGCGAAGAACGCCATCGGTCTCGCCATCGCCACAGAGGAGTACGGCAGCAAGTTCTTCGCCAACGGGGCGGCTCCGAGCGGCGTTCTTGAACACCCCGGCACGATTAAAGATCCGCAGAGGGTCAGGGAGTCCTGGATGAGCCAGTTCGGAGGCTCCCAGAACAGCGGCAAGATCGCCGTTCTGGAAGAGGGACTCAAATACACGCCCATCTCCATATCCCCGGAACAGGCGCAGTTCCTTGAGACGCGCAAGTTCCAGATCAATGAGATCGCTCGAATTTTCCGTGTGCCTCCGCATATGCTGGCGGACCTGGAAAAGTCGAGCTTTTCCAATATTGAGCAGCAGTCGCTTGAGTTCGTGAAATACACCCTCGACCCCTGGGTGATCCGCTGGGAGCAGTCCATTCAGAGAACGCTACTGTCGCCGGGCGAGAAGAAGGAGTATTTCGTGAAGTTCAACGTGGAGGGTCTCCTCCGCGGTGACTATCAGAGCCGCATGAGCGGCTACGCCACGGCGAGGCAGAACGGCTGGATGTCCGCCAACGACATCCGTGAACTGGAAAACCTCGACCGCATCCCCGCCGAGGAAGGCGGAGACCTTTACCTTATCAACGGCAATATGCTCCCGCTGGCAAATGCGGGAGCTTTTGCGAATACACAACCCGGAAAGGAGGACTCAGATGAAGAAGTTCTGGAAATGGAAGAACAGGACGGTGACGAATCAGGCGGACGGGACTCCGGCGACGGAAAGGACGCTGTTCCTCAGCGGCACCATCGCGTCGGAAAGCTGGTTTGACGACGACGTCACGCCCCAGCTCTTCAAAGACGAACTGAACGCCGGCGAGGGCGACATCGTCGTGTGGATCAACTCGCCCGGCGGCGACTGTGTAGCTGCGGCCCAAATCTACAATATGCTGATGGATTACAAGGGCAGCGTCACGGTCAAGATCGACGGCATCGCTGCATCGGCGGCTTCGGTGATCGCTATGGCGGGAACGAAGGTGCTGGTATCCCCGGTGTCCATGATGATGATCCACAACCCGGTCACCGTAGCGATGGGTGATGCTTCGGAGATGGAAAAAGCCATCGCCATGCTTTCCGAGGTGAAGGACAGCATCATCAACGCCTATGAGATCAAGACCAATCTCTCCCGCACGCGCCTGTCGCACATGATGGACGCGGAAACCTGGATGGACGCCCGCAAGGCCGTGGAACTCGGCTTTGCCGACGACATCCTCAAACGCGCCGAAGCGGACGAGGTCCTGGAGGACATCACCCCTCCGCAGGATTCCGTTCCGTTCTCGGAAGCGGCCGTCATGAACTCCCTTATGGAGAAGATCGCCGCGAAATGCAAGACCCGCCCCAAAGCGGACAGCGCACCCAAAGTCAAAGCCGACTCTCTCATGGAGCGGCTCAATCTCATGAAAAACTGGAGGTAGCTATCATGAACAAGACCCTTGAAATGATCGAGAAGAGAAACCAGGCGTGGAACGCCGCGAAGGCGTTCGTGGAGAGCCGCCGCGACAAGGACGGCCTGCTTTCCGAAGTCGACGCGAAGACCTATGCCGAGATGGAGCAGAAGGTCAGAAACTACAGCGCTGAGATCGAGCGCCTGCAGGCTATGGAGGCTATGGACGCCGAAATGTCCAGGCCCCTCGGCACTCCCATTACCGGCCGCCCCATGAACGGCAGCGCGGAGGACAAGCCCGTGAAGACCGGCCGCGCCTCCGACGAGTACAGGAAGGCGATGCTGAACGCCCTGCGTTCCAACTTCCGCCAGATCAGCAACGTTCTGCAGGAAGGCATCGACGCCCAGGGCGGCTATCTCGTCCCCGAGGAGTACGACAGCCGTCTGATCGACGCCCTCAAGGAGGAGAACGTCGTCAGAAAGATCGCCCACAGCCTGCCCACCAGCGGCGAGCATAAGATCAACATCGCCGCGACCAAGCCTGCGGCGGCCTGGATCGAGGAAGGCGGCGCTCTCAGCTTCGGCGAGGCCACCTTCGACCAGATCATCCTCGACGCCCACAAGCTGCACGTCGCCATCAAGGTGACCGAGGAGCTGCTCTACGACAGCGCGTTCCCCCTTGAGCAGTACATCCTCGACGCCTTCACCAAGGCGCTCGCCAACGCCGAGGAGGACGCCTTCATCAACGGCACCGGCACCGGACAGCCTCTCGGCATCCTCGCAGCGACCGGCGGCGCGCAGGTCGGAAAGACCCTCGAAAGCACCGACGTGACCGCCGACGACGTCATCGACCTCATCTACTCCCTCAAGCGCCCCTACCGCAAGAACGCCGTCTTCCTCACCAACGACAAGTGTGTCGCCGCCCTTCGCAAGCTGAAGGACGAGAACGGCCAGTTCCTGTGGCAGCCCTCTCTGCAGGCGGGCGAACCCGACACCTGCCTGGGCTACAAGATCTACACCTCTCCGTTCTTCCCGGAACCCGGCCCCAACAAGGCTGTCCTCGCGTTCGGCGATTTCTCCTACTACAACATCGGCGACCGCGGTCCCCGTTCCTTCGCCGAACTGAAGGAACTCTTCGCCGGCAACGGCATGGTGGGCTTCGTCGCAAAGGAGCGTGTCGATGGCAAGCTGGTGCTACCCGAGGCGATCAAGCTGCTCAAGACCGGCGCGGCCAAGAGCAGCAAGTAAGCGTGAAAGGAGGCCGCGGTGATGAATGAACTGCTTCAGAAGGTCAAGGCAAACCTCATACTCGAACATTCGGCTGACGATGATCTGATCCGGAACTTCATCATCGCGGCCGTTTCCTACGCCGAAAGCTATCAGCACATCCCGGAGGGCTTCTACGGGGAGAACCCCATGCCCGCCACCACGGAGCAGGCCGTGATCATGCTTGCCTCGCACTTCTACGAGTCACGGGACGGCTCCACGGGCGGCTTCTTCGCCGACAACCCGCAGGCCGCGCAGCAGGTTTGGAATACCGTCAACCTTCTGCTCCGTCTGGACAGGAGGTGGCAGGTATGAGCTTCGGCAAGATGAACGCCACGGCGGATATTGTCGAAATCCGTCGAGCGAAAGACAGCGAGGGCTTCGTTTCCGGGGAGGAGCGGGTCCTCGCTTCCGTTCGCGTGTACCGGGAGGGCCGGCACGGCTCGACGAGGTGGGTCAACCTCGCCGCGTACTCCGACGCCACCGACCTCTTCCGCTTCCGCTGTATCCCCGGCGTGACGGTCTCGACCGAACACACCCTCGTCTGCGGCGGGGAGCGGTTCAGCATCCTCTCCGTGGAAAACGTAAGAGGGCGCGGGATGTACACGGAAGTCCTGGCGAGAAAGGTGGTGCCTACAAGTGGCAAAGGCTGATATCAAAATGCCGGACGAGTTTCTCGAAAAACTCGCTCATCTGGCGAAGGACGAGGACGGCATGGCCGAGCGTGTGCTTTCAGCCGGCGCGGAGGTCGTTGAGGCGAGAGTCCGCTCGAACCTCTCCGGCGTCATCGGCAGAGGCACGAAGGAGGAGTCCCGTTCCACGGGACAGCTTCTCGCTTCCCTCGGCACGTCTTCCGTAAAGCTGGACCGGGACGGCAACCACAACGTGAAGGTGGGCTTCGCCGAACCCCGGCGTGACGGGGACAGCAACGCCAAGATCGCCAACATCCTCGAATACGGCAGACACGGACAGCCGCCGAAGCCGTTTCTGAAACCCGCCAAATCGGCGTCCAAGGCTGCCGCCATCGAAGCCATGAAGCGGGCGCTTGAAGAGGAGGTCGGCAAATGAGCATACTGGAAGACCTGACTTCGCTCCTGGCGACGAAGGGCGTTCCCGTCGAGACCGGGATCTTCTCGGATGAAGCGCCGGACGCCTACGTCGTTATAACCCCGCTCTCCGACACCTTTGACCTTCACGCTGACGACGCGCCGGGCGTGGACGTCCAGGAGGCGAGGCTTTCGCTGTACACGAAAGGCAGCTACACGGCGCTGAGGAACCGTCTCGTGCATCTGCTTCTGCGTGAGGATTTCACAATAACGGGCAGGATGTACAACGGATATGAAACCGATACGGGCTATCACCACTATACTGTGGACGCCGCCCGCTACTACGAATATGAAATGGAGGAATGATCATGGCTACGATCGGTCTTGACAAACTTTATTACGCCAACATCACCGAGGACGATCAGGGCAACGAGACCTACGACGAACCCCAGGTGCTGGCGAAAGCTATGACCGCCGATCTGACGGTCGAACTGAACGAGGCGACGCTGTACGCCGACGACGGCGCGGCGGAGGTCGTGAAGGAGTTCAAATCCGGCACCCTCTCCCTGGGCGTCGACGACATCGGTGCGAAGACCGCCGGCGACCTTACGGGCACCACCATCGACAGCAACGGTGTGGTGATCTCAGCGTCCGAGGACGGCGGCAGGCCCGTGGCGGTCGGCTTCCGCGCCAAGAAGTCCAACGGCAAGTACCGCTACTACTGGCTCTACCGGGTCAAGTTCGGCATCCCCGCCACCAACCTCGCCACGAAGGGCGATTCCATCACCTTCTCCACGCCTACCATCGAGGGCACCATCATGCGCCGCAACCGAGAGGACGCTTTCGGCAAACACCCCTGGAAGGCGGAGGTCACCGAAGGCGCGGAGGGTGTTAGCGGCAGCGTCATCGAAAGCTGGTATGACGCCGTGTACGAACCCGCGGGTCTCAATATCACGCCCATCAATCTGCCCGGCGACAGTCAGCTTATGTAAGGAGGCGCGGTCATGGATAACGAACGCAGTTCTTTCATCAATATCGGAGGCGAGGAGTACGAACTGATCCTCACGACCAGGGCAACGAAAGAGATCGCCGCACGATACGGCGGCCTTGAAAACCTCGGAGACAAGCTCCTCAAGAACAAGAACTTCGAAATGGCTCTTGGTGAGATCGTATGGCTCATTACTCTTCTTGCCAATCAGAGCATTCTCATCCACAACCTCAAGAACAGGGATGAAAAGAAACCCCTGCTCACTGAGGAGGACGTTGAGCTTCTGACAGTACCCTCGGATCTTGCCGAGTACAAGGCGGCAATAACCGAAGCCATGTATAAGGGTACGAAACGCAATATTGAGAGCGAGGAAGACTCAAAAAACACGGCGGCCGGGTAAGCGACGAAGAGCTGTTTACCCGGCTCCTTTATTACGGCATCGCCCAGCTCCATCTGACACAGGATGAGTTCTGGGCGATGCCGTTCGGTTTGATGCTCGATCTATGGGAATGCCATAAACAATTCAGCGGCATCTCCAAACCTAAAAGAGAGCATTTTATCGATGAAATAATACCGGACGGGATCTGAGAAAGGAGGAATGCTGATTGGCTGATAATTTCGGATTAAGGATCGGTCTTGAAGGAGAGAAGGAATTTAAGAAGGCTCTTTCTGATATCAATTCCTCCTTCAAAGTTCTGGGATCGGAAATGAAGCTCGTTTCCTCCCAATTTGACGCAAACGACAGATCGGTCGAGGCACTCACATCCCGAAACGCCGTTCTCAACAAAGAGATCGACGCGCAGAAACAAAAGATCGAAACCTTGAAGGCGGCGCTTGATAACGCCGCTTCTTCATTTGGCGAGAATGACCGGCGCACACAGAACTGGCAGATACAGCTCAATAATGCAGAAGCCGCGCTGAACGGCATGGAGCGAGAGCTGAAGGACAACAACGCCGCTCTCGAAAACGCGGAGTCGGGATTCGATGAAGCCGGCGATGAGGCAAAGAACTTCGGCAAAGAGGTTGACAAAGCCGGAAAGCAGTCACAGGACGCCGAATCCAAGTTGAAAAAGGTCGGGCAGATCGCCAAGGAAGTCGGAAAAGCAATGGCGGCGGCAGTCGCCGCTATCGGTACTGCCGCGGTCGCCGCAGGAAAGAAGCTGTGGGAAATGGCCAACGACGTGGCCTCCGCGGGTGACGCAATAGATAAGACCTCACAGAAGATCGGCATTTCGGCAGAATCGTTTCAGGAATGGTCATATGTATTTGAGAGAAGCGGTGCGGATGTAAACGGCCTGCAGACGGGCATGAAAAAACTGTCCGGAGTCATTTCGGAAGCCGCCAATGGCTCAGACAAGGCGGCTGAGAAGCTTGCCGCTGTGGGCTTGTCCATAGAGGACCTGAACGGAAAGAGTCAGGATGAACAGCTGTCTATAGTCATTGCCGCATTGCAGGATATGGAGGCCGGTGCCGACAGAACGGCCGCGGCCAACAACCTCCTCGGCAAGTCGGCTGTCGATATGGCCGCTGTCCTCAATATGAGTGCCGAGGAAACGGAGGCTCTGAAGCAGGAAGCGCATGACTACGGAATGGTCATGTCAAACGAGGCCGTTGCCGCTTCTGCTTCGTTTGAGGATTCGCTCTCGAGGCTTAAGGGCACTATGGGCGGTCTCAAGAACCGCATGGTCGGTGAGCTTCTTCCGGGAATATCATCCATACTTGACGGTCTTTCGGATCTGGTGGCCGGTAACGATGAAGCCGGTGAAAAGATTAAAAAAGGCGTCACGGACGTGATCGGTTCTATTACAAGCATGATCCTGCAGGTCGTGACGCTCGTTCTTACGATCGCGTCAGCTGTGCTTGAGAGCGCACCTGCGATCATCTCTGCGCTCGCCGAGGGCATAATCGGTGCGATACCGCAACTGCTCCCCGTTGTAATGCAGGTCATACTCGAGATAGTAACAGCACTCATTGACCTTTTGCCCCAGATCATTGAGGCGGGAATGCAGATAATCGCGTCTCTCATTACAGGAATTGCCGAAGCGTTACCTACGCTTATTCCGCAGGTGGTTGAGGTGGTCGTCCAGATAGTACAGACACTCATCGATAACCTTCCCATGATCCTTGACGCGGCTCTTCAGCTGATCGAAGGTCTGGCACAGGGCATACTTGATGCGATCCCCGTGCTGATCGAGGCGCTGCCCGAGGTGATAATGGGCATAATCAATTTCCTGCTCGATGCAATTCCTCAGATAATCGAAACGGGAATAAAGCTCATCACGTCACTGGTATCCGCTCTTCCGACGATAATCGCAAAAATCGTTGAAGCGATCCCCAAAATAATCGACGGCATAATCAAAGCTGTGCTCGGCGCTATCCCGCAGATCATTCAGGCGGGCATACAGCTCCTGATCTCGCTCGTTCAGGCACTGCCCACCATAATCGTTGAAATAGTGAAGGCTATTCCCGAAATAATCGGCGGCATAATCGATGCTTTGATAGAGAATATCCCGCTTATCATACAGGCTGGTGTCGAGCTCTTTGTAGCTCTTATCGAGAACCTTCCGACCATCATAATCGAGATAGTTAAAGCTATCCCGCAGATAATCACGGGCATTGTTGAGGCGATCGGATCATTGGCGTATAAACTCGTTGAGGCCGGTGGAAACCTTCTCAAAGGTCTGTGGGAGGGCATATCCAACGCCGCTTCATGGCTGTGGAACAAGGTCAAGGAGTGGGCCGGAGGGCTCATCGACGGAATCAAGAACTTCTTCGGCATACACAGCCCGAGTACTGTATTCGCCGGTATCGGCGAGAACATGGGACTTGGTCTCGGAGAGGGCTTTGTTGACGCCATGGACGACGTGGAAAAGGAAATGGAGAAAGCCATTCCGACTGATTTCGATATGGATCCTGTAAAGGCCGCGGCGAACATTGATGTTACTGCGGGCATCTCTCAGAAGAACGCGATCACAGTCTCGCTTGCGGCGATGCTCGATCTTATGAAGACGTATCTGCCGCAGATGGGTGTACGTCAGATAGTGACGGACACTGGCGCGGTCGTAGGCTGGCTTGCTCCCGAGATGGATGCCGCGCTTGGAGATCTTCAGAAACTGAAAGTGAGGTACGCATGAGCTGGATAGCATTCGGACGAATAAATACGAAAAACTATGGGCTCATAGTTGCCCCGTATGAAATACCGATGCCGCCTGCAAAAACGGATTATGTTGAGGTTCCCGGGAGAGACGGATCCCTTGATATGACCGAAGCGCTCGGAACCGTCCGTTACGGTGACAGAGTGATCAATATTACGATGTATGCCGTAGGCAGTTACAGGAGCAGACTTTTTGAGTTTGTGAACCTGCTGCATGGGCAAAGGATGTACATCGTTTTCGATAAGGATATCGGGTACACCTACAACGGCAGGATCGACGTTAACGGGATAACAAAGCAGGATGGTTACTGCGAGATTTCGGTGACTGTTACTGCGGAGCCCTATAAGCTTGAAGAGAATGATACGACAGTCACTGTCAGCGGAAGCGGACGGGCATATCTGGTTAACGGGAAAATGCCGGTAGTGCCAACGGTCAAGACCACTGAGGAAACGTCTCTGACGTTCGCTTCGAACGGACAGAATATCACGGTTACCTTATCCGCAGGAGAGCATATCATACCACAGCTGTATCTTGCGTCAAACGACAGCAAGCGAGTAACGGTAGCCTCCTTCGGAACGACAACGTTTTCATTTAAGAAGGGCTGGCTATGATCTACACCATTTATTCCGATTCCTTCCTTGTTTACGATCCGCGGTTACCCGAGTACGCGGTCATCGATCCCATACTGAACTTATCTGTAAACGAGCCCGGATTACTGACGTTTACCGTTCCCGATACGAATCCGTCTGCGGGAAACATAACGAAGCTCGTCAGCAGAATAAAGGTATTCAGGGACAGCTACCAGATATTCCAAGGCAGAGCGATCAAGGATGAGCGCACACTCGGGAATATGCACAAATACACAGTCGAAGGGTGCATCGCGTTTCTTATCGACAGCGTGCGGGAGCCATATTCCTTTACGGGCACTCCCGCACAGTTCTTTGCTTTCCTGCTAAACGGCCATAATGGAAGCGTAGCAGAATCACAGAGGCTAATTGCCGGTTCTTGCACTGTCACCGATGAAAACGACATTACCCCGTATTCAGAGCTTTGGGACTCTACATGGAACGTGATGAAGAGCAAACTCATCGACAAGTATGGAGGGTATCTGTATGTTACGTTCAACCGGGACAGTAAACCCGTTCTAAACTGGCTTGCTGAGCCGCCCGATACGGCTACACAGAAGATCGAGTTCGGAGAGAACCTGTTATCACTGGCGATAACAAAAGACGCGGATGAATCGTACACAGCATGCGTTCCGCTTGGAGCAAAGCTGAAGGCTATCGATCCTGCATATGAGACCGAAGCAAGGCTTACGATCGCGGACGTTCATGACAACGATCCCCGGCTCATCGATTCGGCGAATGCCGCTATCTATGGCACCATCTATGCTCCTGTCAGTCTTACCACATGGGATGACGTTACCCTTCCGACGAACCTGTTACACAAAGCACAGGCATGGCTTGCGGCGCAGGGTGCAAGATTGAAGGAAACGATACAGCTGACGGCTGTGGACCTTGCCGCCCTTGATACCAACGTTGAAACGTTCAAGTTCCTCGACCGAGTTATCGTCTCGTGCGGCGACATACTGCCTGAAGCGTATTTTGTGCTGACCAAAATGACTATCCCTATTCAGAACCCGGCCGCTACACGTATCACGATAGGAGACAGCCGGGCTTCGCTCGTTGCGGATAATACCGGCAGGATAAACGGAGCGATCGACAGGATCGAGGGCATCGAGTCAGACTACGTCACCAACAGCGGTGCTGTAGAGATAGTCCAACAGCAGATCACCAACAATACAAGCATCCTCCAGTCGGCACAGCAGATCATCATGTCGGCGCTGGAGGACTATGTTGCCACTTCCGATTTCGAGCAGTTTCAGAGCACTGTTATGACCACGCTTTCGGTCATGGCAGGCACTATCGAGATGAACTTCTATGAAACGAATTCTGAAATATCGGATCTGAACGGAGATATGAATCAGCAGTTTGAGGCCATACATGGTTTCATACGCATGATTGCCTCCGGCATCGTCATCGGCGAGAGCACCTCTAACATAAAGCTTAAGCTCGAAAACGACATCCTCTACTTCTTCACCGGTGACGAGGATTCCGTATCCACGGAGAACGCCATAGCCTATTTCTCGGCTGGAAAGCTGTATGTCAATACCGTGCAGATCCTTACCGGTATGAGGATTGGCCCCTTCGCATGGATGCCGGAGTCAGACAACCTTAATTTCAAGCTTACGGAGTGATGATATGGCAGACAGGACAACACCGATACATTCGGGATACAGCATAATAAACGGATCGTTCTCCGGAACGGCAACGGCCAAGCTCGGCTGCTGGATGGAGTACAAGGTCACGAGCCAGTCGGTCGAAAACAACACCTCAACGATCCGTTTCTATATCTACATTGCGAACGTTGCGGCCTCCACAGGCTACCATATTTATTGCAACAACTACGACCAGACGAACCGCGGCAGTATGACTGTCAGGGCCAACGGTACGACCGTTTACACGCGACAGAAGCGAGGCTTCGCAACTGACCTCATTCCGACCGCTTCCGATCACACGACACAGTATCAGACGCCATACGGCAATGCCGAAGGGACAAAGTTCCTGACGGTCATGACAGATAACGCTGATACAGAAGCCGCAGGATACGGCACATGTGTTATCAACCACAATGCCGATGGCACAGGTTCTGTCACGCTTTCATGGAATGCTGACTGTTCGTTTGCCAACTCTCTGAAACTTATTACGGGATCTGCTACGGTAACGCTCCCGACGATACCCAGAGCTACCACACCTTCTGTTAGATCGCTTACGATGGGTTCAGCGGGAACGATCACGCTTTCTCCGGCTTCTTCCTCGTTTACTCATACTTTGAGGTATCAGGTGGGTTCCGCGTCAGGAACGATCGTCACAAAGACGTCGAACACCTCTGTGAACTGGACGCCGTCTCGAACACTCGCAAATCAGGCTCCGAATTCTACCACGGCAGTGGGAACGCTGTACTGCGACACTTACTCCGGGAATACGCTGATCGGAACTAAGTCAGTTTCGATAACGATAAACGTTCCCGCGTCGATAGTGCCGTCCGCAACTTATACGCTCACGGACTCGGATTCGAATATTGCCGGTCAGTTCAACGCGTTTATACAGAACAAAACGAGACTGAATGTCAATGTCAACGCATCAGGCACATACGGCTCGACCATAGTATCGGTAACGACCACCATAAACGGAACCACATACACCGAAGCGTCGTTCACTACCGAAGCGCTGACACGGAGCGGCACACAGAGCTTTACTATTGTGGTCAAGGACTCCCGAAACAGGACGAAAACGATCACAGGGACGTATGAGGTGGTCGCCTACAAGTCGCCTACAGTGAATATCGCCTCGGTCTTTCGCTGTAACAGTTCGGGTGTGCTATCCCATAACGGAACGTACATATCTATCAGGATGAAGGTGAATATCAGTTCGCTTGATTCCTCAAACGACGCTTCGATCATAGTTCAGAGCAAGAGGAAAACGGCTACGAACTATACAGACCTCAAAACATGGTCCGGCACATATTCGTTGAATGGCACTTATGTGTGCGGCGGTTCTCTCTCGAGCCAGTACGCATACGACATAAGGGTAAAAGTCAGCGACTACTTCGAGACGGTCTATGCATATGCCGACATCACGACCGCGGATACAATCTTCTCTATTCGAAACAACGGACTCGGGATGGCGATAGGCAAGATATCCGAGCAGGACAAGTTCGAGATGGGCTGGGATGCTGTTTTTCACGAGGATGTGACTTTCGAGGGAGCGGTAAGCTTCTCGTCGCTGACTTGGCTACGGGATCTTATTTATCCCGTGGGTTCGATACGAATGACCACAGATCCTACTGGCGCTACCACGTTTCTCGGGGGGACGTGGGAATTGTGGGGTTCAGGTAGAGTACCTGTCGGCGTCGATCCGAACGACCGTGATTTCAACGATGCAGAGTTGACAGGTGGCGCAAAGACGGTAACTCTCTCCACAGCGAATCTGCCTTCGCATTACCATTCGTTATCGTCCGGCACGGCTACGGCGACGGAGGCCGCGGCGCATACTCATCAGGCCGCTTCAGGCACATACAAGGTTGGATCCGGATCAGGAAGCAACTATAAGTACCTGACGAATGACGGCACTTCGGGACCTGCTACTACAGGCTCCGGGGGAGGGCATACGCATACAGTAACGCTGTCAGGCAACACAGGCTCGAATGGAAGCGGGACCGCTCACAGCAACTTGCAGCCGTACATCACGTGCTATATCTATAAAAGAACAGCATAAGAAAACTCCCGCCGGTGGTTCGTCGAACCTCTCGCGGGAGTTCCTTTTACGGTTATACACCTTTCTGTTCTCAGTCTTGCGCGTTACGGGATTCACTTCCCATGTGACGCGGTTCTTCTTTGCGAGCTTTTTTTGAGCTTTCTTGCTCATTTTGGCTTTGGGAATGAACTTAGCCATATTCATCACATCCTTTCGGACGGCATTATAACCGAACCCGAATGAAAACACAATAGGAGGTTTCTGAAATGAAAGAATTCTGGATCACCGTACAGGTGGCCTTCAGCGCTGTTGGCGGCTGGCTTGGATGGTTTCTCGGGGGGTGCGACGGGTTGCTTTATGCGCTTATCGCATGTGTTCTGATCGACTATGTGACCGGCATCATGTGCGCGGTGGTAGACAAAAAGCTGTCGAGCAGAGTGGGATTCAAAGGCATTTTCAAAAAAGTGCTCATTTTCGCGCTGGTGGGATTAGGCCACATACTCGATACATACGTGATCGGCACAGGAGCTGTGCTGAGGACGGCAATTATCTTTTTCTATATCTCAAACGAGGGTGTCTCGCTGATTGAGAACGCGGCATATCTCGGGCTTCCGGTCCCCAAAAAGCTGAAAGCCGTGCTTGAACAGCTCCACAACCGGGCTGAAAAGGAAAAAGATACCGAAACGAATGACGAAACTGAAACGGAGGATGACAAAGATGCTGAAGACGAATAATCTCAGAGAGTTTCTCACTTATCTGCAAGAGCAGGTAGACAACCATTCCATCTATGTCTGGGGAGCGCAGGGCCAGCTCGGTCCAGCGGTCAACGAGGCTTGGATCAGGCAGAGAGAGACGTCCGATACAAATGCGAGAAGGGCGATCACTTTCTGGCGCAGACAGGTGGCCGCAGGCTACGGCGACGTTCTCCGCGCTTTCGACTGTTCAGGTCTGGGCATGTATTGGCTCCAGAACGTCAAGCACTTTCTCAGATATGATCTCGCTGCGCAGGGCCTTTACAGCATGTGCGCTAAGATCGAACGCAACAGGCTCCGCGTCGGCGACTTCGTGTTCAAGCTTGACAAGACCGGTAAGGCGACACATATCGGATATGTGGTCGATACAGATCTCAATGTAATCGAAGCGAGAGGCCGTGACGCTGGCGTGGTCAAGCTCCCGCTCACAGGTAATACATGGAATGCATACGGCAGGCCGCCTTTCTGGACCGAGGAGGAAGTCCGGGAGATTGAAGGTAATCCGGAACCGGAGCCCAAGCCGCCTGAAGGCTTTGTTTTCACCCGCGCGCTCCGATACGGATGCCAGGGCGAGGATGTCTGTGAGCTAAAGAAGCTACTCAATGCGGCTGGCTTCACCGGGCTCACGGTCACAAACAAGAACTACCTTTCCAAAACGAAAGCCAAGGTCAAAGCGTATCAGAAAGCAGCCGGTCTCGAAGTCGATGGCAAGGCCGGGCCCCTGACGATCGCGGCACTTGGAGGAACATACAGGAAATAATGCGGATGGCTCATCTGGGATTCCCGGGTGGGCCTTCTTTTTTTATGCCCGTTTTCGTTCAAACCGGTCGATTCCCTCCAGTGGGTAGTGAGAGGACCCCTCTCGGACTGGAGGACAATCTCATGACCAACGAGCAAAGAGAAAAGATAACGGCCCTGCGTCATCAGGGCTTCGGATATACGGCGATTGCCAACAGCGTCGGATTATCAAAGGACAGCGTCAAAGCCTACTGCCGCTCCCACGGTCTCGCCGGAGAAAAGGCAGAGAGACACAGCCTTGCAGAGGTCCCCACGCAGCTTTGTCTGAACTGCGGAAAGGTCCTGATCCAGCTCCCCGGACGTAAACAGAAGAAGTTCTGCTGTCCGGAGTGCCGGACGGCATGGTGGAATGCTCACCCGGAGGCCGTAAAGCAGAAGGCTATTTATACCTTTACCTGCCCAGAGTGCGGGAAGGAGTTCACGGCCTATGGAAACGCCAAGCGCAAGTACTGCTCCCACGGCTGTTATATTGCAGCTCGGTTCAAAGGCGGTGATGCCTGATGAGCAAGGAGGAGCTTCACAACGACATGCTTTACCAAGCAGCGATTTCAATGGCGAAATCCATGCTCGAAAAAGGCCTGATCACCGAGGAGGAATACGCTGAAATTGATACAATTCTGCTCGAAAAATACCGACCATATTTGGGTACATTATTATCGGAAAATGCTTGATATTCCGGCCTTTTAGAGTGATATATAGACACTACCGGAAGGAGGGATTTCATTGAAAACAGTAGAGAAAATCGAGCGAAAACTGCCGGTTCTGAAAACAAGAAAGCGAGTCGCTGCCTACGCCAGAGTGTCGATGGAATCCGAGCGGATGCAGCACTCGCTTTCTGCACAGGTGAGCTATTACAGCGCACTGATTCAGAAGAACCCTGAATGGGAATATGCTGGCGTTTTTGCGGATTACGGGATCTCCGGCACCGGCACCAAAAAGCGTGAAGAGTTCAACCGCATGCTGGCTGAGTGTGAAGCCGGAAACATCGACATCATTCTCACCAAGTCGATCCAGCGTTTTGCGAGGAACACCGTGGACCTTTTGAACACGGTACGGCACCTGAAGGACCTCGGCATTGAGGTGCGCTTCGAGAAGGAAAACATCAATTCCTTGAGCGGCGACGGAGAGCTGATGCTTTCCATCCTCGCTTCCTTCGCACAGGAAGAAAGCCGCAGTATTTCCGAAAACGTCAAATGGGGTACGATCAAGCGTTTCAAGCAAGGCATCCCCAACGGCAAGTTCAGCATTTTCGGGTATGAGTGGCAGGACGACAATCTGGTCATCATACCGGAGGAAGCAGAGATCATCCGCTGGATGTATGCCGAGTACATGAAAGGCGCATCCCGAATTGAGATTGGCAGGGCCTTGATGGACCGAGGCATTTATACCCGGCAAGGAAAACCGTGGGTAGACTCCAACGTGAAGGTCATCCTGACAAACATCACCTACACCGGGAACATGCTTTTCCAGAAGGAATACTGCGAAGACCCCATCACCAAACACCGCAGAAAGAATTACGGCGAGCTCCCACAGTACTTCGTCGAGGATACCCATGAAGCCATCATCCCGATGGATGAGTGGCAAGCGGTACAAGACGAGTTCAAACGCAGACGGGACCTTGGCCCCTTCGGAAACAAGTCGCTGAAGCTCTCAGCCTTCTCCACCAAGATTACCTGTGGCTGCTGCGGAAAGCACTACCGCCACAGCGGGAAGCGGAACACTGCCGGTGAGGTTTACTACGTTTGGACCTGCCAGACAAAAAGCCAGAAAGGTGCGGCGGCTTGCCCATCAAAAAACATACCGGAGAAGATGCTCCAGAATGCCACTGCAGAGGTGCTGGGCCTTGACGAGTTTGATGAGGACGCTTTCAGTCAGCAGATTGAGGAGGTCATCATCATCGGAGACGACACCTTGACCTTCCGCTTCTACGACGGTCACGAGGTCACGACCAAATGGCAGTCAACCGCTAAGACCGACTGGTGGACAGACGAGCGCAGAAAGCTTTGGGGAGAACGGCATAAGCGCAAGGATACCAATCCAAACAGACACTTGTTCTACGAATTCACCGGCTTCATCAAGTGCGGCTGCTGCGGTGCGAATTACCGCTGCCAATCCGGAAAGCGCAAGGACGGCACTCCGACACGGTCTTGGTACTGCACCGGCCCGAAGGCTCAGTGCCACAACCCCGGCATCCGGGACGAGACCATGAAGCGGCTGGTGAGCGACGTTCTCGGCCTTGACGAGTTCGATGAGGCTGCTATGGACGCCCAGATTGAAAACGCTACAATCCTCGACCACACGGTTACATTCCATTTCCGGGACGGCCACACCGAATCCAGAGACTTCTTGGATAAGCGGCATGGTACCCCTTGGACCGAGGAGCGGAGAGAAAAAGCCAGAGCATCCATGAAGGCCGCTTGGACAGACGAGCGCAGGGAGGCAATGAGTGAGAGAATCAAGAAAATAAGGAGCGAAAAGAAATGGCCAAATCCGTAACCACAATACCGGCGACGCTGTCACGCTTCACGGCGGCACCGATCAACAGCACCAAGAAGCGACGTGTGGCGGCCTACGCTCGTGTCAGCACCGATAACGAAGAACAGCTGACCAGCTATGAAGCGCAGGTCGATTACTACACCAACTACATCCAAGGACGGGACGATTGGGAGTTCGCCGGTGTCTATACAGACGAGGGTATCACCGGGACGAACACCAAAAAGCGTGAGGGCTTCAAAAGCATGGTGGCCGACGCCCTCGCCGGGAAGATCGACCTGATCATCACGAAGTCAGTCAGCCGTTTTGCCAGAAACACGGTCGATAGCCTTACCACCATCCGCTCCCTGAAGGAACACAACGTGGAGTGCTATTTTGAAAAAGAAAACATCTGGACCTTCGATGGCAAGGGCGAGCTGCTGCTCACGATCATGTCCTCACTGGCACAGGAAGAGTCCAGATCCATTTCCGAGAACTGCACATGGGGCCAGCGGAAACGGTTTGCAGACGGCAAGGTCACAGTTCCGTTCAAGCGGTTTCTGGGCTACGACATGGGACCGGACCACAATCTCGTGGTAAACCCGGAGCAAGCCAAGCTGGTCAAACGCATCTACGGGATGTTCCTACAAGGTCAGTCGCCGTTCCAGATTGCCCGGACGCTGACCGAAGAAGGCATTCCTTCACCCGGCGGCAAGGACCACTGGAACCCCAGCAACATCAAAAGCATCCTCACAAACGAGAAGTACAAGGGCGATGCGCTGTTACAGAAGACCTTCACAGTCGACTTCCTGACCAAGAAGAAAAAAGCTAATGAGGGCGAAATCCCGCAGTACTATGTCAAGGATAATCACGAGGCCATTATCGATCCGGAGATCTTCGAGATGGTGCAGACCCTGATAGCCACCCGCAAAAAGGGCCGGAACCGCAAGAGCTCGGTCAGCATCTTTTCCAGCAAGGTCAAGTGCGGCGACTGCGGCAGCTGGTACGGGCCGAAGGTCTGGCACAGCAACGATGCCTACCGGAAGGTCATCTGGCAGTGCAATCACAAGTTCGACGGTCAGAAATGCGCTACCCCGACACTCACCGAGGATGAAATAAAAGAACTGTTCCTCCGGGCCGCCAATCAGGTGATCGACCAGAAGGAACAGTTTATAGCCATATACGAACAGGTCCTTTCAAGGAGCCTCGACACCACAGCCCTTGAGGGAGAGCTAAGCGAGCTGGAAGCTGAGATCAACATCGCTGCCGAGCTCATTGAGGAGTGCATCAAGGAAAACGCTCACGTTGCCCTCGATCAGGCTGAATACCAGAAACGGTACGACGCTCTGGTGGCCCGGTTCGATAAGGCCAAGGCCAGACACACCGAGGTCACCGACCTGATTGCCGAGCGCACAGCCCGAAAGCATCAGATCGAAACCTATCTGAAGGAGCTGCGAGGCCGGGAGCCGCTGACGGAATTCCGGGAAACCGACTGGCTGGCGATGGTGGACTACATCACCGTTCACAGCAAGGATGACATCCGGGTGACCTTCAAGGACGGCACCGAGATCAAAGCATACCCCCCACAGACGCAGCAACGCCTCTGAGCCATATCGGCTCGGAGGCGCTTTCTTTATTACACTACGGAAAACTTTATTTCTCCTGATAAATTGCCATCGGACTTGTTCGATTTTATCGAATACCTAATGCAAATATCTCCATCGCTTCTTTTTAACATAATCATTGGTCCAAGCCAGCATGTTTCCTTTGGACGAAGTGCCTTAATATAAAACTCATACTCGTTCTTTTCTAATCCCTGTGGTTCAGCTATATATTTTGAAAGCTCTCGTTCATAATCCTTTGCATCGAAATGAGCACCATTAACGCCATACAGCTTAAACGAATCAATACTGTCAGATATCGAATAGCTAATATTGGTTTCATACTTTATTTTCGAGTTTTCATTCATCAACAGAAATTCTTTAATAATCCCATCTTCATAAATTAAGCCCTCAATACCCTGCAAGTCAGGATTAATAATTTCGCGAGATGGTGTTGCTGTATTTGCCCCACTGATAATAACCGAAATACTGATTTCATCATCTGCAATTGTGGATACATTACGAATTGCCAAAGGAAACAAAAAATAGTCGTCAAAAGTTCTCGAATACATCTCCATCATTTGCATTTGAGCAATCCTGTAATCAAGCTCATTGATCTTTTCGTACTTTAGTTTTTCCTCTTCTGTCCCCTCATATGTGGTTCCACTACCGCCTATATGAAATGATACTTTTTTCTTTAAATCCCCCAATTCAAAAAAATCATCCATCAATTTTATTTCCGGGTACTCCATAGAAAAACTAATAATCGATTCCTTTTCTTTTTCAGTAATGATTACTCTTTGTGGTGTGTCTCCAAAGAGATTAATGCTTCCGAGCATTTCGCTTATATTTGATGAAACTTGTGGTTGTTCTTTTGGTTCCTCCACTATACACGGTTCCAGATGAATATCATTGATTTCAGATATCAATTGTTTGCAACCAGCAATATATCGATCCTTAATGACACTATCAAAATATTCAAAAGGACTATAAGACCATGCTTCTTTGGTAATTTCATTGCTCTCTTGATTATAACAACCAACAACAAGATTTGAAAAATTGCTCTTAACCCTGGGACCATTTTCTAATAGATTACTTACCGTATCTGTTATAATGTCCCTAATATACTTTTTAACATCCTTCTTTGTCTTCTCCTTCAAGGAATAGGGTGAAAGCCTATGATGAGCAAGATCAAAAGGCAAATCATCTGGTGAACCATAGTCGGTGTCTAATATACAAATTACATTTTCCCAGCCAACCACACTCGCCGCATATCCAAGTTCAAGCATAACATTAGGGTTTGGACCATATCTTACGTTGCCATTTTCGCCCTCATCGGTTATTGAACTGTATTTATTTACGATGCTAACATCTGCAATAAAAATATCGCATTCATCAATTTTTGAAAAAATAGTCTGTACGATATCTGGTGAGCCGTATTCCCCCTTAGTATCTCTGTCTGCTTCTATCTCAACTGTATCCCTTAACATTTTTACTGCTGATGAGATACTGTCTTGGATTAGCCCGCGAGTTTCACTATTTGGCAAATCGGATTGCCACGAATAAAAAATGCGAATTTCTGTATTTTTCATATTGCTACTTCCTATCTTTTTTAGAAAACGGCCGGGACAACCCGACTTCCACAACTTACCCCTCAAATGCCAACTTACCCCTCAAGCGGCAAAACCGGCGGAGGAATAATTAAATTGTATCAATCTCGGTGTTTTTATATCGATGTAGATCATCTTCACCTTGCCGAGATAGCTCTCCTGCAACAGCTTGAGGACTTCCAGATTGTCGCCCTCGATGTACAGGTTTTCGGTGGTGTCCCAGTTCTTGCTTTCCTCCACGCAGGGGCGCAGCGTCTTGCGGATGGGCTTGTTGGCTTCCACAATCGCCGCCTTCTTGCCCACCCATGTAAACTCATACCGCTCGTCGCCATCCACCACGTCCGGCGAGAGCATCTGCTTGAGCAGCTCAAAGTTGATCGCCCGCTTGATCCCGCCGTGTCCGTCCGAAGCCTCGGTGACGCAGTTCGGGAACAGCGCGGCAATGCGGTCTATGTTCTGCGCCGTCATGTCCGGCGACTCCATGCGTAGTTTATCCATTCGGTTTATCCTCCTCATTATCTTGCTGGGCGTCACTACTATTTGGCAATAGTCCAAACTCTATTTCAGATAGCCTTTGCTGTAATTCTGTTACGGCAGGGGGGATTTCGATTTTGTATGATGCAATCTGTTTTGTAATGTCGTTTATGGCTCTCATTGCTGGAGCCATATCACTCTGCACTGCGGCAATTTTGCTCAGATTGGCAATAGCAGCTGTCACTTCGGGCTTCAAAGTGTATTCACCCATCGCAAACCGTCCAATCTGAGACAAGGATTTTGACACTTCCGGGTTAATAATAGGCTGGTTTGATACAATCCCCTTCAATGCCTCAGATGCAGCAAGCAAGATGCTTGTATCTACCTGAGAATGCACATCTGCCAAAGCAGAACTTAAGGTGCTATTGAAATCCGCAGGTGTAACATCGGTGTTCGCTTCCTTCGCACCAATCAGTTTTCCAATAGCCAAATCCAGCTCGTTGTTCACTTTCTTAAACAGTTTTTGTGCTGCATTGAAACGCTCATAGCCTATATCATGAGCGTGCATCACATCGTTTCTATAGTTGCGTAGTTCAGAAAATGATTCACAAAGCGTCTTTGCACAATCGTCTCCAAGAAGAACTGTCCATAATTTATTTTCATCTAATTTATTGAGGGCATCCAGCAACTCTGCTCGTGTAAACTGCCAAGATAATGTTTTTGTGACAGTTTCTTTCGCTTTTTTTACAAATATGGCATCTGAAAAAAGCATTTCAAAAATAGTACCCAGGTCCTGTTCTTCCAATCCCACAATTACTTTTTGAGAATTTTCATCGCCATGAAGTGAACTTGCAAGATACAGAAGCTTTCGCAGTTTTCGTTCGAATTCATTTACTATTGGATACAATGCTTTGTTAAGATAAGCGGAGCATTCGTTTGCGAGAACTGTAGGTCTGTAATTTTCGCACACTTTCCTGTTAAGCGGGTCAAGAATTTTTGCCGCTTCCATACTTTCGCCAGGAACACTTATCAACAGAGTCCAGCATTTACTATTCTCAATCGTTGTAATCTCTTTAGTAACCTTTGGGGAAATGCTCAGGTTCTCCAAATCAGCTTTGTATTGGTCAGACGTAAAAAGATATTCTTGAATCACTTCATTTCCTCCATTCTCTCTGTAATTGTTTTAACTCCGCGTTCATTTCCATCTGCCGGTTGAGCTGCTTTTCTCGCCGCATTTTGTTTTCCAGCGCGGCGATCTGCTTTTCAAGCTGCTTCTTCTTTTCATCCCGCTCGACAGATTCTTTCAGGCTCTCGCCGGAATCTGTTTGCAGCTTGTCCCCGGCAATCTGGCGGACAAGGCTTTCGTAGACCGCATCCATATTCAAGCCGTCGATACGGAGCTGCAATTCATCCTCCGGCATCCAGTCGGTATGGTAATAGCGGCTGACCTTGAAAGCGTTGCTCCCGGACGCAGCAGCTTCCTTATATCCGATCCACGCCTGTGCTTTTCCATCACAAGTTAGAATAAAGAGAATGTGATACGGAATTTCCTTGTCGATCTGTTTCAGAACAGCCTCATCAAACTGCGGCTCATTCAGGCGCACTTCAAAGACTTCAACCTCCGTCACTGCATCTCCCGCAGCAATGTTGAGCGTCGATGCTGCCAGCTTGTTTCGCCAGTACACAAGCCGGATCTGATCGACAAACACGCGCCGCAATGCGGGAGAAACATCAAGGTTCTCATAGAACTTCTGCTTCGGTATTCTTTTGTTAAATTCCGTAGATACAGGAAAACCAAGCATTGTAAGCCCTCCTTATTTCACAACCAAGAAGCAGATCAGCTCAAAATCATCCAGTCCAGACACCGCACTGAGCAGGGCGGTTGTTCCTCCGCTCTTGAACAGGCTGTCAATATCGTTTTCTTCTTTCACGTCGATAATGGAATTGATAGATTCACTAAGCAGTTCGGAGATTTCACCCATTTTGCGTCCGTCGTCAGTTTCGTCATTGAACTGCTTACAAAGCTCCACGCAGGGCTCTTTTTTCCCGCGACAGAGCAGACGCATCGTGTCGAGCAGTTTTTTCGGATTGAGGTAATCGCAGACGATTTCGCCTTCTTCACTGATATAGACCATGTAAAATGGATGAATCCGGTTCCGGTTGTCAATGTTCACGCTGTCGTTGATGTTGCGGAGGACAAAGATCACACCGGCAGGAGAATCCTCTGTCTGCCCGACAACGGTATGCAGACCCTTTGGCGCGGTTTCGATGTCCTCGTGCTGCTTCATGTATTCCAGCAAATCGAGCCGAAACTCGTTTAATCCCAAATCCATAATGGAGATGCCGCTGGTCATGTCTTCAATATCCACGACCTCTTCTTGCAGCCGTTTGAGCTGCGCACGGCGGTATTCAAGGTCGCCCTTTTCCTCAGCATTGATCAGGTCATCGTCACCGGTGGAGGTCATAACCGAAATCTTCATGCGGGTCTCCACGCGGCTTTTCAGGTTGATATATTCGTCGAGATCCATATCCGGCCAGAAGTTTACAAGCTGGATATGGTCGTTCTTGCTGCCGATACGGTCAATTCTCCCGAAACGCTGGATGATGCGCACAGGATTCCAGTGAATGTCGTAGTTAATGAGGTAGTCACAGTCCTGCAAGTTCTGACCTTCGGAGATACAGTCAGTCGCAATCAGAATGTCAAGCTCATCCTTGCTTCCGGGCAGTAATACAGACTTTCCTTTGGAAACGGGGGAGAAACAGGTCAGCACCGTGTTGAGGTCTGCTCGCAGCTTCGGAATGGTTGTCCTTCCGTCAACCGTTCCGGTGATCTCTGCCGTTTCCAGTCCGAAGTTTTCTTTTGCGAATTTACTGACGTTTGCAAAAAGGTAATCGGCGGTATCAGAGAATGCAGTGAAAATAATGATCTTCTTATTACCGGGATTGATAGGATGCTCGATTTTCTTCCGGATCAGGGAAAACAGCGTTTGCAGCTTCGTGTCATGCTCCGGCGTGATGTCGGCAATCATGACAGACAGAAGCTCAAGATTTTCAGCGTCCTTTTCAAGCTCACGCATCCACGAAACATAGTCCATATCAGCGAGGTCTATTTTGACTTTCTTGCCGACCGAGAAAAAGTCGGTATTCTGATCATCGTAGTCAAAATCCTCAGAGTCAGAAATCTCAGTCAGATTGAGTACACAACCTCCTGATTGATAGTTCTTGATTGTTTCGATTGTATCATTGATCAGTTTTCTGATACGATCAACAGTCAAGCGGAAAGAGTAGACAGAGCTTTCCAGACGCTTAAGAAGGTTGATGCTCATGAGGCGGCGAATACCTTCCTCGCGTCCCTGCTGAGTCAAACTATTTCCCTTGTGATGCGTCATGTCGATGTACTTTGCCAGCTTCGATGGCATGATATAGTTTGACGGCGTATAGATCGTCAGGCTCAGGGACATGAGCAAACTGTATATTTCATTGTAGTTGATCGCATCGTTCAGGTCGGTTAGGCAAGGACGCAGTGAAATCGGCGGAAGACGCTCTGGGAATTTGCCGATGTCAGAGGTGTTATAATATTTCTCAATGTGCTTTCTTGACCGCGCAATCGTTACGCTGTCAAGCAGCTCAAAGAAGTCAAAATCCAACGCCCGCAGAAGCTCATCCGTCGTGCGCTTATCTGCTGGGAGTTTGCTCCATGCGTTGAAAGCCTTCTGCGCCTGACGGAAGATTTCGTCAATGCTTTTGGTCGTGCCGAGCTTTTTGCTCATCTGCGAGGCATCACCCTCATAGGCAAGCGCAAGCTGGTTTTTGAGGTCAATAAATTTGTTGTTTACCGGTGTCGCGGAAAGCATCAACACCTTCGTCTTAATACCAGCACGGACCACTTTATTCAGTAGTTTCAGGTATCGGTTTTCTTTGGCGTCTTCGCCGGACACTTCACCACCATTGCGGAAGTTGTGGCTTTCGTCAATGACCACAAGGTCATAGTTTCCCCAATTCAGGCGGTCAAGGTCGATGCCGTTTGATTGCCCATGTTCGCGGGAAAGATCCGTGTGATAGAGAACATCATAACGCAATCTGTCTGCTGCGATGGGGTTGTTAATATAATTGCCCTTGTATGTATTCCAGTTCTCAGACAGCTTTTTCGGGCAGAGAACAAGCACGGATTTGTTGCGGTTCTCATAATACTTTATAACCGCGAGAGCTGTGAAAGTCTTGCCTAGACCGACGCTATCCGCGAGAATGCAGCCGTTGAATTTTTCAAGCTTGCTGATGATTGCGAGAACAGCGTCACGTTGGAAGTTGTAGAGCATTCCCCAGATTTTGCTCTCCTTGAAGCCCGTTGCTTCGTTGGGCAGCTCGTCCTCCGAAACATCATCCAGAAACTCTTTGAAAATGTTGTAGAGTGCGACAAAGTAAATATACTCAGGCGAGTTCTCGCGGTACGCAGCAGAAATGTTCTCGATTACGACGTCCGTAACCTCTTGCAGCTTCTTTTTGTCGTTCCAAAGCTGTTCAAAGAGCTTAATAAAGTAATTGGTGTTCTCAAAACTCTCAGTCTTCTGCACCGGATAGTAGGCATTATTACCTCGTTCGCATCCAAGATCGACGGTGGTAAATCCATTTATGGGCATATAGGTGCTTTCATCGACCGTCATGAAACCCATCATCTGTTCCTGGGTGACATTCGATTTGAAGACGGCTTTGCGCCTGATCCAGTCCGCGCACTCTTTCGCGATTGCTTTCTGCGTCAGCTCATTGCGGAGTTTTACTTCAAACTCAGTTCCATACAAACTGCGCTCTCTGGAAATGCGGGGAATATAGAATTCGCGTTGAGCTTTGGATGCTTTCTCGGTTACAAAGGTGGGAGAGGTAAAAATGAAACGCAGCTCGTCAATGCCCTCAAGCTGTTTTTTAAGTTCCTGATACGCATAGATTGAAAAGCAAGCAGCGGCAACAGACATCTTGCTACCTTTTCGTATGCTCGCTTGCAGATCGTCCTTGACGGTCTTGTTTATGTTGTCAATAATCTGCATTTCATCACCTCATCAAAGACATATGGTCGTCTTTCTTTTCTTTTTATAGCATAAAGGCTGTACGAAAATCGGGATTCAGTCTTTTCCCGCTCGCACAGCCTCACAAATATCCCCGATGGCACAGTCCAAATAATCACAAATGCGCAGCAGGACAGAGAGGGCAACATCCTCGCCCTTGTTGAGCTTACTCATTGTTCCGGCAGCAAGACCTAAATCTCTTTTCAGCCTGACCTTTGTAATGTCTCGCTGGATGAGAAGCATCCATAGTTTTTTATAACTGATCTTCATATAAGCACCTCTCGCATTCACATCTGTGAGCTGAAATAAGGAATTAATTTATATTATAGCAGAAATAGTCGATCTTTTCAATCGGCTGCTCCAAGGATTAACAAAAAAGTTCCAACTTCTTGGACTGTTCCTTTTATCCATAGTCTGCGTATAAAAAGCGGGCCTGACAAATATGAACTGTCAGACCCGTTAGTTTTATTCGCGCTGAGAAAACCGTTGCTGTGTTTGTTCCTGCTCATCTCCTATGTGGAGCAGCATATCTACATTGGCCTTGATCGTATCTATCTGCTTCATCTCTTTTTTCAACCTTGCCCGCTCATCATATAGCCTTTGCTGCTCGTCAATGAGCCGTTGCTGTTCGACTTGGAGCGCTTTGAGGCTTGGCAGTTTTTGATCGTCTTGCATTGCAAGCAGTGTAGTCTTCGCAGCCTCGAAAATTACAAGTTCAGCTTCATGCTTTGCTCGGAACGCGGACTTATCTTTTGCCTTCATATAGGCATCATAGACAGGTTTGAGCTTGCGATAATTTGCGATATTTTTGATAAGAGGCTGCACCTCACGCAGTCGCGCTTCAACCCTTTTCAACTCTTCACCGGTACGGGCATAGGAGCTGTGAATGTCCTCGACTTTCTTTTCAAGGTCTGCATATTGCAGGAGGTTGTTTTCAGTAAGATAGTTGAGCGTTTTCGCAGCTTCTTTGAGATTGTTGATCTTCGCCCAGTGTTCATATCCCTTGCTTTCCTGCGCCTTGATGCTGTTCTGAATGTCGATGATAAGCGATACTCCTTTTCGCCCGGTCTGCATCTGACGCTTGCGGGGATTGCGTCCCTGAATGCGTTCCTTGATCCGCTCCTCGGTGTAATTCTCACCGATGGTCTTGGCACGAGTGAAACGCTCCTGACCTTCGGCTCGGAAGGAGATATACTTGCCGGGTTTTATTTCATACCCGGCATCCTGCATCATCTTCAAGAACTCGTCGTAGTCCTTTGCCGTGATGACGCAACGGTCAATGGTCTGCTTGAGTTTCTGTTTCCAGCTCGTGCCTCTCTTAGCTTCGGTGTACTCCTTGTAGCTCATGCCCTTGCTCTGTGATGGAGGGATCACAGACAGTCCGTGTTCCTTGCAAATCTTATCACTGAGCTGCCTCATCTGACGGTAGGTTTGCTTATTGCTTCGGTACGCATGGAAGTCTACATAGTTGACAGTATTGAAGATGATGTGATTGTGACAATGCCCCTTGTCTATGTGGGTAGCAATCACATATTCATACTTACCCTTGAGCCATTCATCTGCAAACTGTTTGCCGATCTCATGAGCTTGCTCAGGTGTCACTTCGCCCACATCGAAAGACTGAATGAGGTGTCGGGCGATTACCTTTGGCATCTGCATTCCTTGTTGGACTGCAAGGTTTCTCGTCCACTCAAATTCCTTCGCTGCGGCATCGCTGGCAGCACATCCATAGGAGGAAACATAGAGTTCATCGTCCGTCTTTTTCGGATCAAGGATGTACGCCAGAGCCTTGTTTACAGTTCCTCGGATTGGCTTGATTTTAGTAACTGCCATATCTC
>OLGB01001050.1_pt1 | contig 35154 bp, 27 predicted proteins | sample 1605691 | NCBI WGS metagenome assembly OLGB01 (sample SAMEA3888925, study PRJEB22519) | human gut metagenome | biome: human gut; feature: human-associated habitat; material: faeces | place: Denmark | collected 2010
TTCCTGCGGGTCGGCATGGCGGTCTTTGGAGGGGGATTGGGAGGCTATATTGGATTGGAAATAATGAAAAACAGTCTTTTGCAAGCCTCCGGCATAAACAGAGATGTTCTCGGCTTTCAGATAATAGCACTTATCGTGTTGATGATGGGACTGTTTATCTTCTTCGAATTTCTGATCGAGCTCAGGCTCCGGCGTTCGGTAGAGCGTCGCTGCTCGGGCGAACGGAAATAAATAGAATCCTCATTTTTAGTGGAACGGGGTTGCATCTTCTCGGATGCAACCCCGTTTTCCATGTTGAGAACCGACCGTCGGAGGTCAGTAGACCTCGACCTTGGCGGCTGCGGCTTTGGTTTTGTCGCGCAGTGCGTCGAGGTCGGCGTCGAGCGCGTCGTAGCGGACGACGACGCCCATGCGGCGGTTGAGCTTGGTCGAGGGCTTGCCGAAAATGCGCAGGTCGGTGTTCTCCTCGCGGCAGACCTCCTCTTCGCCCCGGTAACGAGGCTGTTCCCTGCTTGCGATCGGCGAGAGGATGACGGCGCTGGCGCCGGTGTGTTCGAGTGTGATGCGCGGGATCGGCAGGCCGAGTACGGCGCGGCAGTGCAGTTCGAATTCGTTGAGATTCTGCGTACCGGCAAGCGTCACCATACCCGTGTCGTGCGGACGCGGCGACAGCTCCGAGAAGTAGACGCCCTTGTCGTGGCTGAGGAAGAACTCCACGCCCCACAGTCCCGCGCCGGTCAATGCCTGCGTGACTTTGGCGGCCATCGCCTGTGCTTCGGCCAGATGCTCGGGCGAGATGGGGGCGGGCTGGAAACTCTCGCGGTAGTCGCCGCCCTTCTGGACATGGCCGATCGGCGGGCAAAAGAGCGTGGGGCCGTTCTGCTGCGTGACGGTGAGCAGCGTGATCTCGCTGTCGAAGCGGATGAACTCCTCGATGATCAGTTCGCGGATGTCGCCGCGGCTGCCGCTGCACCCGTATTCCCAGGCGTGTTCCAGTTCGTCGGGGGTGCGCACCAGCGACTGCCCTTTGCCCGAGGAGGACATCAGCGGCTTGACGACGCACGGGAAACCGATCCGTTCGGCGGCGGCTTTCAGTTCGTCGAACGACTTGGCGTAGAAGTATTTCGCTGTTTTCAGCCCCAACTCTTCGGCGGCCAGGTCGCGGATCGACTTGCGGTTCATCGTGAAGTTGACTGCACGCGCGCTCGGCACGACCTGGATGCCCCGCTCCTCGCAGGCGTAGAGCCGTTCGGTACGGATCGCCTCGATTTCGGGAACGATGATGTCTGGATCGTACTTCGCCACGACGGCTTCCAGTCGGTCGCCGTCGAGCATGTCGAAGACCTCGCAGGCGTCGGCCACCTGCATGGCCGGTGCGCCTGCATACGAGTCGCAGGCCACCACGTATTGTCCCAGCCGCTTGGCGGCGATCACGAACTCCTTGCCCAGTTCTCCGGAGCCCAGTAAGAGAATCTTTTTGGTCATTTCAATCTATGTAAGTTTAAGCGATGTACTGTTTCTCGCGGTTCCATGTCGAGGCGCTGAATCCGATCGACAGGACGCAGGCGCCGATCAGGGCGATGAAGCCGCCGTCCCAGCCGAAATGCTGGAAGATGTAGCCCATGCCGATGTTGGCCAGGAACGCCGAACCGATCAGGTAGCCGAACAGGCCGGTGAAACCGGCGGCGGTGCCGGCGGCCTTCTTCGGCACCAGGTCGAGCGCCGAGACGCCGATGAGCATGACGGGGCCGTAGATCAGGAAGCCGATCGTCCCCATGGCGACGTTGGTCACCAGTTCGGAGCGGCTCTGCCAGTAGACGTAGACGGCCACCATGACCAGTGCCATGTAGATGATCGTGGCCGGGGCGCGGCGTCCCTTGAAGACCTTGTCCGAGAGCCAGCCGCAGAGGATCGTGCCGAAGATGCCGGCGATCTCGAAGATGAAGTACGACCAACTGCTGCCGTCGAGCGCCATGCCCTTGCCCCCGTCGGCGACGGAGGTCGTCAGATAGGAAGGCGCCCAGTCGAGCACGCCGTAGCGGACGAAGTAGATGAAGGCGTTGGCGAAGGCGATGAGCCACAATAGTTTGTTATTCAATACATTTTCGAATAGAATCTGCCGCACGGTCATCTCCTTCTCGTTCGAGGCGGAGTATTGCTTGGTTTCGTGTTTCCAAATCTCGATGGGCGGGAGGCCGCACGATTGCGGCGTATCGCGCACCATGAGATAGGCGATTACGGCGATCGCCAGCGCGACGAGTGCCGGAACATAGAAAGCGCCGCCCAGCGGGTCCCCGAAAAGCGTGTACCCCAACGTAATACCGAATGCGGCGAGCGGAGCCATCGCCGCTCCGCCGATGTTGTGCGCCACGTTCCACACCGACATCTTCACGCCGCGTTCCTTGGTGCAGAACCAGTGCGTCATGACACGCCCGCAGGGGGGCCAGCCCATGCCCTGCATCCAGCCGTTGACGAACAGCAGGCAGAACATCGCCATGATGGCGACGGGAATCGAGATCGACCCCCACGGCAGCACGCCCATGAAGATCATGATGAGTGCCGAGGCGATCAATCCCAGCGGGATGAAGACGCGGGCGTTGCTGCGGTCGGAGACCGTGCCCATGACGAATTTGCTGATACCGTAGGCGATCGACACGGCCGAGAGCGCCCAGCCCAGGTCGGCCTTGTCGTAGCCCATGGATTCGAGCGCCGGCATGGCGATCGAGAAGTTCTTGCGTACGAGGTAGTAGCCGGCATAGCCGATGAAGATACCCCAGAATACCTGACGGCGCAGGCGGGAGTACTCTTTGTCGACCTTTTCGGCGGGCAGTTCGGGTTTGTGTGCTGCCGGTTGTAGAAATTTCCACATAATGACGTAGTATTTAGGTTTGTTTTCAACGGACATTTTCTCGCCCCGGCATAACCCGAACGAGTTCGGTGCTGCACTCGGCTTAACGAAAACGCTCTTCGTTTGGCGGCGGTTGTGCGATACGGAACACAAAGATACGAATAAGTGAGGGCAATGTCAAATTTATTTGAACATTGCCGAGCAGGAGTATCTAAGACGGAGTCAAAGATAGGGAAAGTCGAGTGCAGAAGCAACCTTTTTGATTATGCCGGGACGAAGGGAAGCATTTCTTACGAAAAATCTCCTCGCGGCGGCGGTTTTCGGTTGAATTTCTTTCGTCCATTCCTCGCCTCGGCATAGTCCGAACTTCGTTCGGCTCTGCACTCGGCTTAACGAAATGGTTCGCGGAGGTGTGATTCGCCGGTTCCGCTCCGGTCGCGGCATGGGCTTTGCGGCGTTTGCGACGGGCGAAACGACTGTGAAATAAGTTTGTTAGTTCGGGAAAAAGTCCTACCTTTGTGATCCGTAGGCGGAGCGTTCCGTGGCGCGCTTTGAAAAAGCGCGTGAAAGAAGTATGACGCCGTCCGCTTCCGGAACGGCAGGGATGCCGTACTCCGGCGAATGTATTTAAGTGAAGTTGCAAACGACAGCGAAACCGATTCATATTCATGTTTTTCTCTTTGGTTAAAAGGCTGCATCTGGACGGCAGTTATATCCGGTCGTGGTTGATTTTGGCCATCGATCTCGCGGTATCCGCCACGGCGACGTTGGTCGCTTTTCTGGGTATCGATTATTTCGTCAGGAATTCCGGCTTTTCCCTGCTTCATTATCTGTTTTTGCTGGTGTCGGCGTTCTTTTGCAGCGCCGTCGCATTCTATATTTTCCGTACCTACCGTACCGTCATCCGCCATTCGTCGCTGCGCGAAGTATGGAAGCTCGGGGCCGCTACCCTGCTCAAAGAGCTGCTGATGCTCCTCATACTGTGGTTCTGGCCCGACGGGATGACCTTCAAGGCGATCGGTCTCTGCGTGGTGCTGGATCTGTTCGTGACGGTTTGTATGCTCATTACGGTGCGCGTGCTGATGATTCTGCTTTACGATGCGATCATCCTCTCGCACATCCGGCGGACGAACCGTATCCGCACGCTGGTATACGGTGTCGAGTCGAAGGAGGTGGCGCTCGTCATGCGGTTGCAGAACTCGCCGCATTACGACATGTGCGGATTCATCACCTACGGCCGCCGGCTCAAATATTACGAGATCGCCGAACGGCCGGTTTATTATTTCGAGACGGAGGAGAATATCGAATACGTGCTCGACAAGTTCGGAATCGAAGCCATTCTTTTCGGCAACTACGCCAATGCGAAGGCCGAGTCAGACCGCCTGATCAAATATTGCGTGACGCACGGCGTCAAGGTGTTGATCGCCCCGCCGATCGACGAGATCGTCGACGGGAAACTGGCGCATCAGGGCGGTATCCGCGACATCAAGATCGAAGACCTGCTGGGACGCGAGGAGATAAAGATTTCGCTGGGCGAGATTATGGACAATTTCCGCGACAAAACCGTGCTGGTGACGGGTGCTGCCGGTTCGATCGGATCGGAGCTGTGCCGCCAATTGGCGACGTTCGGCATCCGGCAGCTGATCCTGTTCGACAACGCCGAGACGCCGATGCACGAGATACGCCTCGAAATGGAGGATCGTTTTCCCGATCTGAAATTCGTCCCCGTGATCGGCGACGTGCGGATTCCGAAACGGCTGGATTTCGTCTTCCGTACCTATCGGCCCCAGGTGGTATTCCATGCCGCGGCCTACAAGCACGTGCCGCTCATGGAGGAGAATCCCTGCGAAGCGGTGCTGGTCAACGTCGTCGGATCGCGCAACGTGGCGGACCGTTGCATTTGCTACGGCGTGGAGAAGATGGTAATGATTTCGACGGACAAGGCCGTGAATCCGACCAACGTCATGGGCTGTACCAAACGGTTGGCCGAAATCTATGTACAGAGTCTCGGACAGGCGATCGTAAGCGGGCGGATCGAAGGGCGCACGCAGTTCATCACCACCCGCTTCGGCAACGTGCTGGGGTCGAACGGTTCGGTCATCCCGCGTTTCCGCGAGCAGATCGAACACGGCGGCCCCGTGACGGTGACGCATCCCGAGATCCGGCGCTACTTCATGACGATTCCCGAGGCGTGCCGGCTGGTGATGGAGGCCGCGACGATCGGCCGCGGCAATACGATCTTCGTCTTCGATATGGGCGAGTGCGTTAAGATCGCCGAACTGGCCCGGCGGATGATTGCACTGGCGGGTTTCCGGGTCGATCAGGACATCCGGATCGTCTACACGGGACTGCGTCCGGGCGAGAAACTCTACGAAGAGGTGCTGAGCAATACGGAAAATACCCTGCCGACCGCACACGAGAAGATCCGCATCGCCAAGGTGCGCGAATACGATTACGAGGAGGCGTGCCGCGACGTCGAGGAGCTGGAACGGCTGGCGCGCGAGTTCGATATTCCGAACGTCGTGCGGCTGATGAAACGCATCGTTCCGGAGTATCATTCGCAGAACTCCCGCTTCGAGGTATACGACCGGGAACTGGAAGAGGAGAGAACAGCTTGACAGAGACGTAAAACCCATACCTGAATGAAAGGAATCGTATTGGCGGGAGGATCGGGCACCCGATTGTATCCCATTACCAAAGGAGTCAGCAAACAACTGCTGCCGATCTACGACAAACCGATGGTCTACTACCCTATTTCGGTGCTGATGCTGGCCGGAATCAGGGATATTCTGGTGATCTCCACCCCGCAGGATCTGCCGGGATTCCGGCGGTTGCTGGGCGACGGTTCGGACTACGGCATCCGTTTGGAATATGCCGAACAACCCTCGCCCGACGGGCTGGCGCAGGCGTTCCTGATCGGTGAACGATTCATCGGCGACGATACGGCCTGTCTGGTGCTGGGAGACAATATCTTCTACGGCGCGGGCTTCTCCGAAATGCTCCGCGAGGCTGTCCGCACCGCCGAAGGGGGGAAGGCTACGGTGTTCGGATATTGGGTGAAAGACCCCGAGCGTTACGGCGTGGCCGAATTCGACAGGGAGGGCAATTGCCTGTCGATCGAGGAGAAGCCCAAGGAGCCGAAATCGAACTATGCTGTCGTGGGGCTCTATTTCTATCCGAACAAGGTGGTCGACGTCGCCAAGCGGATCAAGCCGTCGGCGCGCGGTGAGTTGGAAATCACTACCGTTAACCAGGAGTTCCTGCAAGCCGGCGAGTTGAAAGTGCAGACGCTTTCGCAGGGCTTCGCATGGCTCGATACGGGGACGCACGACTCGCTGGCCGAGGCGTCGATCTTCGTGGAGGTCATCGAGAAGCGGCAGGGATTGAAGATCGCCTGCCTGGAAGATATCGCCTTCCGCCAGGGGTGGATCACGGCCGAAAAGATGCGCGAGCTGGCGCAGCCCATGGCGAAAAACCCCTACGGGCAGTATCTTCTGAAACAGCTGGAACAGATAGACCGTTGAACCGAATGCGGCCCTTGCGGCCGTATCGTCAGTTTAGATAGAACGTGAAAGTCATTCAAACAGAGATCGAAGGAGTGGTGATTATCGAGCCGGACGTATTCGGCGACGATCGGGGTTACTTTTTCGAAAGTTACAATCAGGCGCGTTTCGACGCCGCCGTGCGTCCCGTGCGTTTCGTACAGGACAACGAATCGAAATCGAAATTCGGCGTGTTGCGGGGGCTGCACTTCCAGTGCGGCCGCGCCGCTCAGTCGAAACTGGTGCGCGTGGTGAAGGGAAAGGTGCTGGACGTGGCGGTCGACATCCGCCGCGGCTCGCCCACCTTCGGCCGTCATGTCGCCGTGGAGCTGACGGCAGAGAACAAACGTCAGTTCTTCGTTCCGCGCGGGTTCGCCCACGGTTTTTCGGTGCTGAGCGACGAGGCGGTATTCCAATACAAATGCGACAACCTCTATGCTCCCGAAAGCGAGGGGGCGATCGCCTGGAACGACCCCGCGATCGGGATCGACTGGCGGCTGCGCCCCGAGGAGGTGATCCTCTCGCCGAAGGACAGCCGTCACCCGACGCTGGCCGAGTGCAAGGAGTTGTTCGATTATAATACGGACTATTATGCGTAGGATTCTCGTAACGGGTGCCAACGGACAGTTGGGGAACGCCATGCGGCTGTTGGGAGCGACGTCGCGGAACGAATATCGTTTTACGGATGTGGCGGAGCTGGATATTACCGACGAGGAAGCCGTCCGGCGGGCGGTGTGCGACGGGCGGATCGACGTGATCGTCAACTGCGCCGCCTACACCAACGTCGACCGGGCCGAGGAGGACGAGGCGGCAGCCGATCGGATCAACCGGCTGGCGGTGGGTAATCTGGCACGTGCGGCTGCGGCTGCGGACGCCACGCTGATCCACGTTTCGACCGATTACGTTTTTTCGGGCGACGCCAACCGGCCCTACGACGAGACGTGCGAAACGCACCCGCTCGGCGTTTACGGCCGGACGAAGCTGGCGGGTGAAGCGGAGATCGAACAAAGCGGGTGCAAATCGCTTATTGTCAGAACAGCATGGCTCTACTCGGAGTTCGGACACAACTTTCTCAAAACGATGCTGCGCCTTACGGCCGAACGCGACCGTCTGACGGTGGTGTTCGATCAGGCGGGGACGCCGACCTATGCCGGCGATCTGGCGCGGACGATCTTCGACATCGTCGAGAGCGGGGCCTATGCCGGCCGCGAAGGCGTCTACCACTTTTCGAACGAGGGGGTCTGCTCGTGGTACGACTTCGCCCACGCCATTGCCGCCGAGGCGGGCCACACGCAATGCACGATCGAACCCTGCCACTCGTCGGAATATCCGTCGAAAGTCGAGCGCCCGGCCTATTCGGTGCTTGACAAGAGCAAGATCAAGGCGACGTTCGGGGTGAGGATACCCCATTGGACGGAGTCGCTCAAAGTATGTATGAAAAACCTTAAAAACTTATAGATCATGAAAGTAATGATGATGAGCCTGCTGATGCTGTTGCTGGCAGGCGGCAATGCCGAAGCCAAGAAGTACAAACCTGCGCCCCGCACGGCCAAGAACATCGTGATCGCGCACCGCGGATACTGGAATACGCCGGGGGCGTTCGAAAACTCGATCAAGGCGATCGACAACGCCATGAATTTCGGTATCTACGGCAGCGAGTTCGACATCAACTTTACGGCCGACGATTCGATCGTGGTGGTACACGGTTCGAAGCATCCCGTGGTGAAGGATCTCGTCATCCAGGAATCGACCTTCGACAAGGTGCGCAATACGCTGCTGGGCAACGGCGAGAAGGTGCCGACGCTGCGCGAATATCTGCTTGCAGGAAAGAGCGATCCGTCGACGCAGCTGATTTTGGAGATCAAGAAACATCCCACGCCCGAACGCGAAAACGAGATCGTGGCCAAGACGATGGCAATGGTCGAGGAGCTGGGGCTGGAAAAACGCGTGGAGTACATCTCGTTCAGCTGGAACATCTGCGAGCAGATCCGCAAGGCCGACCGCAAGGCCGTAGTCTACTACCTCAACGGAGAAAAGTCGCCCGCCGAGTTGAAGAAGGCCGGCATGAACGGATTGGATTACAGCCTGAAAGTCATCAAAAAGCACCCCGAATGGGTGAAGCAGGCGCACGACCTCGGGTTGAAGGTCAACGTCTGGACCGTCAACAAGGAGGAGGATATGCAGGCGATGCTCGACCTGGGCGTGGATTTCATTACGACGAACAATCCCGTCGAGTTGAAAGCGCTGATCGGCAAGTAAACGGAGTGCTATTTCGCCCGGAGAGATTTCCCGCCGATGGGGAATCTCTTCGGGCGGACTCGTACAAAACAGGATTTTTATGTCACGGAACATTTTGATAACGGGCGGCGCCGGTTTTATCGGGAGCCATGTCGTGCGGCTTTTCGTCACCAAATACCCCGACTACCGCATCGTCAATCTCGACAAGTTGACTTATGCGGGGAATCTGGCCAACCTGAAAGACATCGAGCAGGCCGAGAACTACCGTTTCGAGCGGTGCGACATCTGCGATTACGAGCAGGTGCTCGCCATTTTCCGCAAGTACCGGATCGACGGCGTGATCCATCTGGCCGCCGAGTCGCACGTCGACCGTTCGATCAAGGATCCCTTTACCTTCGCGCGCACCAACGTCATGGGTACGCTCTCGCTGTTGCAGGCGGCCCGGGTCTGCTGGGACGGCGATTGGGCGGGGAAACTCTTCTACCATATCTCGACCGACGAGGTTTACGGCGCATTGCAGTTCGACGGCACGCTCTTTACGGAGACGACCAAATACGATCCGCATTCGCCCTACTCGGCGTCGAAAGCTTCGTCCGACCATTTCGTGCGGGCGTTCCACGATACCTACGGAATGCCGACGCTGGTGACGAACTGTTCCAACAACTACGGGCCCTACCAGTTCCCCGAAAAACTGATTCCGCTGTTCATCAACAATATCCGCCACGGAAAGCCGCTGCCCGTATACGGCAGGGGTGAAAACGTCCGCGACTGGCTTTACGTGGTCGACCACGCACGTGCCATCGATACGATTTTCCATCGCGGAAAGGTCGGCGACACCTATAATATCGGAGGGTTCAACGAGTGGCGCAACATCGACCTGATCCGCGTGGTGATCCGCACGGTCGACCGGCTGCTGGGGCGTTCGGAAGGTGCGTCGGAGCATTTGATTACCTACGTGACCGACCGCGCGGGACACGATCTGCGCTATGCGATCGACTCGCGCAAGTTGAAGGATGAATTGGGCTGGGAACCCTCGCTGCAATTCGAGGAGGGAATCGAGAAGACGGTACGCTGGTATCTCGACAACCAGGAGTGGATGGACAACATCACCTCCGGCGAGTACGAAAAATACTATGAGGAGATGTACCGCAACCGTTGACGCCGGATTTCGGTGAGGTTGCGGCCGGAAAGCCGTATCGGAGGGGCTGCCTGCAAATCGTCGGGCAGCCCCGACCCGTTGTACGGGGAGACTGCGATTTTTCGTTTGGAAGCAGCCTTTTCGTTCTGGCCGTATTGCGGGGATACGTGCTGCCCCCCCCCTCCTTGGGGGAGAAGGCGGGCCCGGATTTCTGTTGCGGGTGCGAGGCTTCGTTTTGCCGAACCGTCGCAGTCCGGACGGCGGTTGTGCTGCAAGGCATCTTGTCCGAATGCTTCTCTGCATTCCTATCCCGACGATGTTTCGGGGCGGCGGTTCGATGCGTTGTGCGATGCCGGCAGGCAAGCCCCACTCCGCGGCGGAGTGCCGCTCGCCGAAGTTCGTAGAGTTCCGCCGCCGATGGACGCTGTCGTCTTCGGAGCGTCCGTTAAAATATATTAAGGGGTAGAAATATATTATCCGGCGGAGACTGAAAATCCGCCCGCATCCGGCTCGATTTCTCGATTTCTCGATTGCAGCGGGTACGAAAAATTGCCGCGTTGTATCGATGCGGCGAAGAGTATCGTTTATTTTACATATATTTTCCATTGGAAATTTGTTTTATCGGAAAATAAAATCTATCTTTGCATCGTTATTGATAGAGAACAATAAAAAACAAGATGAAAAAACTGCTCATAACCGCTTTCGCGCTGCTGGCCTTCGCCGCCGGAAGCCAGGCACAGACAAACAACAAAAACGCAAAGAATATGAAAACGATCGCATTGACCAAAGCCGACTTTCTGAAGAAGGTCGCCGACTATGAAAAAAATCCCGAGGAGTGGAAATACCTCGGTGACAAACCCGCCCTGATCGACTTCTACGCCTCGTGGTGCGGTCCCTGCAAGGCCCTCGCACCGGTGCTCGAAGAACTGGCCGCCGAATACGGGGACCGGATCTACATCTACAAGATCAACACCGAGGAGGAGCAGGAGCTTGCCGCGGCGTTCGGCATCCGCTCGATCCCCACGCTGCTGTTCATCCCGATGGAAGGCAAACCCCAGATGGCCCAGGGCGCCCTGCCCAAGGCTTCGCTCAAGGAGGCCATCGACAAAGTGATGCTGGGTAAATAATGGCGCTGACGGTCGACGCCCTGCTATGCCCGCAGAACCACCGTTGCCCGCTGATCCCGATCTGCCCCGCGGGCGCGATCTCGCAGGAGGGGAACTCCCTTCCGCGGATCGACCCCGGAAAATGCATCGAATGCGGCAAATGCGTGAAACGCTGCGGCATGCAGGCGGTATATAAAGCGAAGGAACATGGACAAACTTTGTAAGATCCGCGACCTTCAGCGCGCCGTGCACCAGTTCGAAAGCGCGTTCGAAAAACGCTACGGCATCTGCCTGAACGAGGGCATGACGCTGTGCAGCCTCTCGAAAACCGGGCGTCTCTGCCCGGGAGAGCTGGGGGAACTGCTGGGACTCACGCCGTCGAACACCTCGAAAGTGCTCCGCTCGGTGGAACAGAAAGGACTGGTGACCCGCGAACTCTGCAACGAGGACCGGCGCCAGATGTACTACTCACTCACGCAACAAGGACGCGAACTGCTCGCTTCGGTCAGCTGCCGGGAGGTGGAAACACCCGAAATCCTGCGCGACTGGCTCTGCGGGTAGCACGTGACGCAACCAAACACAGCAACGGCTGTCCCCGAAGGGACAGCCGTTTGTCGTTTCGGGACGGCAGGAGCGCTATTCGAGAAAATGGTTCTCGTCGTTGAAGGCCGCAGCGAATTCGCTCAACGACTTGAGGTGGCGGCGCTGCATCGCGACGGCCCCCTCCTCGTCCTTCTCGCGGACGCAGCGCAGCAATTCGCGATGCTCGAAATAGACCTCCTCCTGCGGAACCGTGCAGACACGGTAACGCTGGTAATAACGCAGCACGTCGGGCGTGATGACCAGCAGCATCGACGCGATCACCGGATTGTGCGCCCCGCGGGCCAGCGCCTGGTGGTAGGCGAAGTCCTTCGAGACACGCTCCTCGGTATAGAATTTCGCCTCGCACTCCTCCAGCGCCCGTTCGATGTTCTCCAGATCCTCCGCCGTACGGTTGCGGGCGCAGAGCTTGATGGCCTCGATTTCGAGCAGCACACGCACGTAGACCAGCGACGCGAAGTCGTACTGTCTGATCTGGAGCGCGTCGGTGATCATGCGTTCGAGCACCTGCATCTTCTCCTGGGCGACCACCGTGCCGCTCTGGGGGAAGGTCTGGACGATGCCGTAAAATTCGAGTTTCTGAAACGCCGCACGCACATGGGCGCGGCCGACGCCCAACATGTCGGCCAGCCGCCGCTCGGCCGGGAGGCGTTCGCCCGGCTGCAAACGTCCGGAATAAAGCTCATTCTTGATGTATTTCAGGACGGTTTCCACCTGTTTGATGTTCGGCGAGTTGTTCATGGGTTATTCTTTTGCAGCACAAAGATCGCAAAAAAACCAATCAAACCAAACAATTCCGGCAATTTCGTGAACGTCCCGCAGATTCCGCTCCGCAAAGTCCCCGCCTCCGGGAAAAGCCGAAAGGCCGGATACGGGCCGCACGGCGTCCCGGAGCGCATTTTACATTTTTCAACCAGAAACCGGGTCGAAACCTATATTTTTTCCCGATTCCAGCCGAATGTCTGATAAATTATCGCCAAATATTGGATTTTAATTAAATTTTCCTAAATTTGTAAAAAGTGAACCAGACCGTAAGCTCATGGCAAAACGAGAACTCTTACTCGGAGACGAAGCCCTCGCACTGGGGGCGCTCCACGCGGGACTGTCGGGTGTCTATGCCTATCCGGGCACACCCTCGACCGAAATCACGGAATACATCCAGCAGCATCCCCTGGCTGCGCAGCGCAACGTGCACCGCACGTGGTCGTCGAACGAAAAGACGGCCATGGAGGAGGCGCTCGGCATGTCGTTCGCCGGCAAGCGCGCGCTGGTCTGCATGAAACACGTGGGGCTGAACGTGGCGGCCGATGCCTTCGTCAACTCGGCGATGACCGGAGCCAACGGCGGACTGGTGGTCGTGGCAGCCGACGACCCCTCGATGCACTCGTCGCAGAACGAACAGGATTCGCGCTTCTACGGGAAATTCGCCCTCGTGCCGACCTTCGAGCCTGCGGACCAGCAGGAGGCATACGACATGGCGAAGGCCGCCTTCGACCTCTCGGAACGGTTCCGGATTCCGGTGCTGATGCGCCTGACGACCCGCATGGCCCATTCGCGGGCCGTCGTCGAGACGGGCGAGGCGCGCGCCGAAAACCCGTTGAGCCATCCCGAACAGCCCCGCCAGTGGGTGCTGATGCCGGGAAACTCGCGCGTGCGATACCAGACGCTGCTGGAGGATTACGCCCGGCTGGAAGAGGAGTCCGCCGCCAGCCCGTTCAACGCCTATACGGAGGGTCCGGACAAACGGCTGGGCATCGTCGCCTGCGGCATCGCACACAACTACCTGATGGAGAACTACCCCGACGGATGTCCGCACCCGGTGCTGAAAATCGCGCAGTACCCGCTGCCCCGCACGCTGGTGCGCCGTATCGCCGCCGAGTGCGGCACGCTGCTGATCCTCGAAGAGGGCCAGCCCGTCGTGGAAGAGATCGTCCGGGGCGTGCTGACCAATCCCGTGGCGATCCGCGGACGCCTGACCGGCGAACTGCCCCGCACCGGGGAGCTGACGCCCGACAGCGTGCGCGCGGCCCTCGGCATGGCGCCCCGCCGGACGCACGCCGCAAACGGAATCGTCGTACCCCGCCCGCCCGCGCTCTGCCAGGGATGCGGACACCGCGACATGTACACGGCCCTGACGGAGGTGATCCGCGAGGAATACCCCGCGGGCAAGGTTTTCAGCGACATCGGCTGCTACACGCTGGGGTGGCTGGCGCCGCTGCACGCCATCGACACATGCGTCGACATGGGGGCCTCGATCACCATGGCCAAAGGCGCCGCCGACGCCGGACAGCACCCTTCGGTGGCCGTGATCGGCGACTCGACCTTCACCCATTCGGGCATGACGGGCCTGCTGGACGCCGTGAACGAGCGCGCGGACATCACGGTCATCATCTCGGACAACCTCACGACGGGCATGACCGGCGGACAGGATTCGGCCGGGACAGGCCGTCTGGAACAGATCTGCGCCGGCATCGGCGTCGATCCCGCACATATCCGCACGGTCGTGCCCCTGCCCAAGAACCGCGAGGAGATGAAGGCCGTGATCCGCGAAGAGATCGCCCACCGGGGCGTCTCGGTGATCATCCCGCGAAGAGAATGTATCCAGACCGCAAAGCGACACAACGCTGCTAAAAAGTAAAGGCTTATGAAACGCGACATCATACTCTCGGGCGTAGGAGGCCAGGGAATCCTCTCGATCGCCGCCGTCATCGGACGGGCCGCCCTCGAAGACGGGCTCCACATCAAGCAGGCCGAGGTCCACGGCATGAGCCAGCGCGGCGGCGACGTGCAGTCGAACCTGCGCATCTCGTCGTCGGCCATCCGTTCGGATCTCATTCCGCGCGGCGCGGCCGATCTCATCGTCTCGATGGAGCCGATGGAGGCGCTGCGCTACCTGCCGTGGCTCGCCGACGACGGATGGGTAATCACCGGCATCACGCCGCTGATCAACATCCCGAACTACCCGGAGGGCGAGGCCCTGCGGCGCGAACTGGAAAAACTCCCGCACGCCGTAGTCCTCGACGCCGACGCCGTCGCCAAAGCCGCCATGGCGCCCCGCTCGGCCAACATGGCGCTGCTGGGAGCCGCCGCGCCGCTGCTCGGAATCGACGCCGCGAAACTGGAGTCCGGCATCCGCGCCATCTTCGCCCGCAAGGGCGGGCAGGTCGTCGAAACGAATCTCGCGGCGTTCCACGCCGGCTACGAAGCGGCCCAAAAACAGGCAAAGCCATGAAAATACCGTTCGACAGGTCCTGCCTGCGCTCCGCGCTGGAGCGGATGGACATAGCCGACATCGCGCAGGCCACGATCCGCCAGTCGGGCGACATCGCCCGCACGATGGAGCGCGACACGGGCGTGGAGTTCCTCCACCTCGAAATGGGCGTGCCGGGGCTGCCGCCCGAACGGGCGGGCGTCGAGGCCGAATGCGCGGCCCTGCAGGCGGGCGTCGCGTCGCAGTATCCCAACATGTTCGGCATTCCGGAACTCAAGACGCAGGCGTCGCGCTTCCTGAAAGCCTTCCTCGACGTGGAGGTGGCCCCCCGGGGCTGCATCCCCACCGTCGGGTCGATGCAGGGCAGCTTCACCACATTCCTGCTCTGCTCGCAGCTCGACCCGCAGCGGCGCAAAATCCTCTTCATCGACCCCGGATTCCCCGTGCAGCGCAGTCAGGTACGCATTCTCGGCATTCCCTCGGAGTCGTTCGACATCTACGATTACAGGGGCGAAAAGCTGGGGCCGAAGATCGAGAGCGTCCTCGCCGCAGGCGACGTGGCGGCCATCGTCTACTCGAACCCCAACAACCCGGCGTGGATCTGCCTCACGGAGGACGAGCTGCGCACGATCGGCGAGCTGGCCACGCGGTACGACGCCATCGTCATCGAGGACCTCGCCTACCTCTGCATGGATTTCCGCAAACCGTTGGGACGGCCTTTCGAAGCCCCCTACCAGGCTTCGGTGGCCCGCTACACGGACAATTACATCCTGCTGGTCTCCGGGTCGAAGATATTCAGCTACGCCGGGCAGCGAATCGCCGTGGCGGCGATCTCCGATGCGCTTTTCCGCCGCGAGTACCCCGCCCTGCGCCGGCGTTACAACATCGGACGGCTGGGCGACGCCTACGTACTGGTCTTTCTCTATGCGGCCTCATCCGGCACGAGCCATTCGGCGCAGCACGCCCTAGCGGCAATGTTCCGCGCGGCGGCCGACGGCGAACTGGACTTCGTGGGCGAAGCCTCGGAGTACGCCCGGCGCGCCCGGCTGACCAAGGAGACGTTCCTCCGCCACGGATTCCGCATCGTCTACGACAAGGACCGCGACGAGCCGGTCAGCGACGGATTCTTCTACACGGTCGGCTACGGCGCGATGACCAGCGCCGAACTGTTGAGCGAGCTGCTGCTCTACGGCATCTGCGCCATCTCGCTCACCTCGACCGGCAGCCGCCAGAGCGGCATCCGCGTCTGCGTCTCGCAGATGAACCGCCCCGAACAGTTCGAAATGCTCGAAGAACGTTTAACCGCTTTTGCAGAAAATAACCGCTGACAACATGCACTACACGACTGCCGCGGAGGCGGTAAAACTCATCCGATCCAACGACAGCGTCTACATTCAGGGCAGCACCTCGATCCCCGAAGCGCTCGTGGCCGCAATGGCCGAACGGGGCGGCGAACTGGAGCATGTGACGGTCTATTCGGCCTTCGCCGTGGGAGCCTTCGACGCCCCCTACTGCCGCCCCGAATACAAGGAGTCGTTCCTCGTCAACAGCCTGTTCGTCGCCAACAACATCCGCAGGTGGCTGGCCGACGGCTACGGACAGACCATTCCGGCCTTCCTGGGCGAAATCCCCGCGCTGTTCCGCGACGGCACGCTGCCTCTCGACGTCGCACTCATCAACGTCTCGCCGCCCGACGCCGAAGGCTACTGCTCGTTCGGCGTCTCGGCCGATCTGGCGGTTTCCGCCGTGGAGTGCGCCAAGACCATCATCGCGCAGGTCAACCGGGCGATGCCCTACTCCTACGGCGACGCCGTGATCCACACCTCGCGCCTGGCGGCGGCCGTGGAGGTCGATTCTCCGCTGGTGGAGGTCCCGACGGCCGTGCCGAGCGAAACGGAACGGAAAATCGGCAGCTACATCGCCGAACTGATTCCCGACGGGGCGACGTTGCAGATCGGCGTGGGCGGCATTCCGAACGCCGTACTGGCGGCCCTCGGCGGCCACCGGCATCTGGGACTGCACACCGAGGCGATGACCGACGGCGTGCTGCCGCTGCTGGAAAGCGGCGTGATCGACAACTCGCAGAAAGCGGTGATGCCCGGCGTGACGGTGGCCTCGCTGGCCCTCGGCTCGCGCCGGCTGTACGACTACATGGACTACCGCAAAGACCTCGTGATGAAGGACGTGGCATGGACCAACGACCCGTTCCGCATCCGGCAAAACCCGAAGGTCATGGCCATCAATTCGGCCGTGGAGGTGGACCTCACGGGGCAGGTGTGCGCCGACTCGGTCGGAATGCGCATCATCTCGGGCGTGGGCGGCCAGCACGATTTCATGTACGGCGGGGCGCTGTCCGAAGGCGGCAAGACCTTCATCGCCATCCCCTCGACCACACCCAAGGGCGAATCGAAGATCAGGGCGCTGCTGTCGCCCGGCGCGGGCGTCGTCACGACGCGCCACATGGTCCAGCACGTCGTCACCGAATACGGCGTGGCGCACCTGCGGGGCCGCAACCTCGCAGAACGCGCCCGGGCGCTGATAGCCGTGGCGCACCCCTCGGTCCGCGAGGAGCTGGAACGCGCCGCAGCCGAACGCTTCGGCTATTCGTTCCTGCGCCTCAAAGCATAAACCCCCGCCCGGTCCCCGAAAAGACCGGGCGGGCCTTTTTACCGATAGGCAGATATTCCGCAATCACCTCTTTTTCGCCCCCGACGGCCGCCGCACGACCGGCGTGATCCGTCATGCGCCCGGGGAACCGGGAACCGCCCCCGCGAAGCGGCTGCGGCCCGAAGGCTCGGAACACGCGGTGGCCGTCCGGGACACAGATGCGCCATAACAGCCGCGAATACGCCGGCGTCTCGCTCGACATCCCGATCTTCAACCGCCGTGCCGCGCGCAACGACATCAGCAAGGCGCAGCTCGCCGTGCGCAGCCAGCAGCTCGCCGTCACCCAAACCGTGCAGGCCAAATACGAGTTCGTTTTCCGTCGAAGATTCCCGATTTCCACCGCGGGAAGCCGTTGCAACTCTGAAAACGGGAGATTCTGATAAACGAATTCAAACAAAAAGGGTAACCTAAAACGGTCACCCTCGCTGCTACCCGGAACATCAAGTTCCTGAATAATCCGGGCGGCTGCCGGATTGAATCCCGGACCTTCTCCGGCAGAAAAGTCCTTCGTGCGTCACTGATGATCTGTGTTTATCCCAGCAATACAAAAGTAGACAAATTATCCCAACCCACAATAGGTAGAGCGTTTTTGTAATAAGGCTCGACCAAAATGTCATACCCCGAAAAGGCAAAATAATACGCCCGGACGCATACGGACCACTTTTCGTTCTGCAAAAAAGCGGCAATCCGGAAAATTTGACCTACTTTTGCAACGGTTTCAACAGTTGAAGGAATGGAATGGCTTAAAGAATTGTTCGTCGAGCACTCGGCTTTGCAGGCCGTCGTGGTGGTTTCGCTCATCTCGACGATCGGTATCGGACTGGGAAAGATCCGCTTTTTCGGAATCTCGCTCGGAACGGCCTTCATCTTCTTCGTGGGCATTCTGGCCGGGCATTTCGGGCTTTCGCTCGACCCGGCGATGCTGACCTATGCCGAGAGTTTCGGACTGGTGATCTTCGTCTACGCCCTCGGCCTTCAGGTGGGGCCGGGCTTCTTCAGTTCGATGCGCGCCGACGGACTGCGGCTCGTCTCGCCCGCCATCGCCATCGTGCTGCTCGGAACGGCCCTGGCCATGGCGATGAGCTACGCCTTCGGAGTCTCGATGCCCGACATGTCGGGCATTCTGTGCGGCGCGACGACCAACACCCCGGCGCTGGGCGCCGCACAGCAGACGCTGCAACAAATGGGCATCGACGCCAACGGAGCGGCGTTGAGCTGCGCCGTGGCCTACCCGCTGGGCGTCGTGGGCGTAATTCTGGCCGTGGTCTTCCTGCGCAAGCTCTTCGTGCGTCCCTGCGACATGCCGGGACCCGACGCCGAACACCGCAAGAACGTCTTCATCGCCAGCTACCACCTCACCAATCCCGCGGTCTTCGGCAAGAGCGTCCACGAAATCGCGACGCAGAGCCACCACCATTTCGTCATTTCGCGCCTGTGGCGCGACGGGCGGGTTTCGATCCCCACCTCGGACAAGACCCTACAGGAGAACGACCTGATCCTGGTCATCACCACGCCCGGCGAGGCCGACGCCCTGCGGCTGATCTTCGGCGAGCAGGAGACCAAGGACTGGAACACGGAAAATATCGACTGGAACTCCGTCGACAGCCAGCTCATCTCGCAGCGCATCCTCGTGACACGCCCCGAAATCAACGGCAAGAAACTCTCGCAGTTGCGCCTGCGGAACACCTACGGCATCAACATCAGCCGCGTGTACCGCTCGGGCGTGCAGCTGCTGGCCACCCCCGACCTGCGTTTGCAGCTGGGCGACCGTCTGACCGTGGTGGGCGAAGCGGAGGCGATCCGCAACGTCGAGAAAATCCTCGGCAACGCCGTCAAGAGCCTCAACGAACCCAACCTCGCGGCGGTGTTCATCGGCCTGATCCTCGGCCTCACGCTGGGAAGCATTCCCGTGGCGATCCCCGGGATTTCGATTCCCGTGAAACTGGGCCTCGCGGGCGGCCCGATCATCGTCGGCATCCTGATCGGCACGTTCGGTCCCCGGCTCCACATGATCACCTACACCACCCAGAGCGCCAACCTGATGCTGCGTGCGCTGGGCCTTTCGATGTACCTCGCATGCCTCGGGCTGGATGCCGGAACCCACTTCTTCGAGACCGTCATGCGCCCCGAGGGGGCCTTGTGGCTCGGCATCGGATTCGCCCTGACGTTCGTGCCGGTGGTGCTGGTGGGGCTGTTCGCCCTGCGGGTGCTGAAGGTCGACTTCGGATCGGTCTCGGGACTGCTGTGCGGCAGCATGGCCAACCCGATGGCGCTCAACTACGTGAACGACACGATCGAAGGCGACAACCCCTCCGTATCCTACGCCACGGTCTATCCCGTGTGCATGTTCCTGCGCGTGATCATCATTCAGGTGATGCTGATGCTGGTGCTTTAGCCTCCTCCGGGGCGGCTGTTCCGCCTGCGGCCTTTGCGGGGCGGCCGGCCGGGATGCATGCAGGGGCGGCGCATTTTGCGGGGCGGCCTGTGAGGAGGCCTGCGGTGACGCCTGCGGAGGTGTCTGCGGGGGTGTCTGCGGGGGTGTCTGCGGGGATGTCTGCGGGGATGTCTGCGGGGATGTCTGCGAAGGTGTCTGCGCGTTTGGAAAAAAGGCATTGCGCAGCGAGGCGACGTCCTCCCCCGACGGATTCTGAAAGACCCGCAACCCGAATTCGGGAATCACGGCCAGCACATGATCGAAGACATCCGACTGAATCCCCTCGTAATCCACCCACACGACCGTATCGGTAAAGAAATAGAGCTGCATCGGAAGCCCCGTTTCGGTGGGCTGCAACTGCCGCACCATCAGCGTCATATCCTTGTTCACCGGAACCTCGTTCCGGAGGTAGCGGACCAGATAGGCCCGGAAAACCCCGAGGTTGGTCTGATGCAGGCCGTTGATCCGCCGTTCCCCGGAGCCGATGCCGTGCGCGGCGTTGTACTCCTCGACGCGCCGTTCGGTCTGATCGACGTAGTCGCGGATCAGGTCGATCGTACGGTAGTGGTCCAGCATCTCGGGGGTGCAGAAACGCACGCTCGTCATGTCGATCGCCACGGAGCGCATCACGCGCCGCCCGCCCGAAAGCTGCATGGCGTGCCAGTTGGTGAACGAATCGGTCGTCAGCAGGTAGGGCGGCAGCATGACGAGCGTGTTGTCCCAATTGCGGATCTTGACCGTCGTGAGCGACACCTCCTCGACGTTGCCGTCGGCCCCGTACTTGGGGATCGAAATCCAGTCTCCGACCTTGAGCATGTCGTTGGCCGCGAGCTGGAGGCCCGAAACGAAGCCGAGGATGCTGTCACGGAAAATCAGCATCAGCACGGCCGCCGAGGCGCCCAGTCCCGTCAGCAGGATGGCGGGCGACTTGTCGAGCAGGATCGAAACGATCAGAATCGTGCAGATCAGCAGCGCAATGCCCTGCGCCGTCTGCCGCAGGCCCTTGATGGGTTTGTTCTGCCAGGCGGGACGCGCCGCAGCGATGTGGAAGGCGGCATAGAGCAGAGCGTTGACGAAGCGGAAAACCGAAAAGACGATATAGGCCTCCATGAACCGCAGGACGATGACGCGCCCGGTGGATTTCTCCTCGAAGACCACCGGGAGCACGACGGCCAGCAGAATGGCGCTCAAAATATGACACATGCGCCGGAGAACCGGAACGCTGAAAAGCGTGTCGTCCCATTTGGCCCGGGTGCGCTCCACGAGTTTCCGCACCCCGTGTACGATGCCCAGTTGCAGCAGCAGGTCGAAAACCACGGCGGCCAGCACCACGAGCACGAAAGCCGCCCAGCGGTCGAGCGCATCGCCGGTGGCCGAAGTCAGGCCCAGCCATTCGAGCAGGGCGTGCGTCCAACGTTTCAGAAGTGTCTGCATACCCGTACCCGCATCAACTTTCGGGCCTCAACCGCAGCGGCGGCCGAAAAACCGGAAACGACGCCGGCGCGGACAACGGAATCACCCGAGAATCAATCCGGCTTCGCCTTCGAAGTTGGGTGTGAAAACACCCTGTCCGAGGTTTTCGCGGATTTCGTCCGGGGACCAGAAACGCCCGCCGTCAAGCTCCCCGCTCGGACGGACCTCGCCGTCGTAGACCGTGCGGAAGACATGGACCAGTTCGTATTCGCGTTCCGAGCGGAACGGATAGACCGTAACCGCCCCGGGCACGAAATCCGTGATGCCCAGTTCCTCGCGCACCTCGCGCCGCAGGGCTTCGGCGATCGTCTCGCCGTAGTCCACATGGCCGCCCACGGCCGTGTCCCACCGTCCGGGCTGAATGTCCTTCCAGGCGGGGCGTTTCTGCAGATAGAGTTCGCCGCGCGAATTGAAAACATGGAGGTGCACCACCGGGTGCAGGAGCATCGACCCGCCGTGGCACTCGCCGCGCGTGGCTTTGCCGACGACGTTCCCCGCCGCGTCGACCACGGGAAAGATCTCTTCGCTGTTATCGCTGTTCATGCCGGGGATATTTACGGATGTAGATCATGGCGGCCGTCATCCCCAGCAGCACGAAAGCCGCGCCGGGAAGCGCCGTATATTCATAGCCAAGCCCGTGCCCGATCGGCAGGCCGCCGACGTAGGCCCCCAGGGCGTTGCCCAGGTTGAAAGCCACCTGCACGAGCGCCGCGCCGAGCATCTCGCCGCCGCGCGAATTTTCGAGGATCAGCAGTTGCTGGGGCGACGATACGCAGAAGAGGCAGGCCGTAGTCAGACACATCAGCGCCAGCGAAAGATAGCGGACATGCGCCCCGAAGAAGATGCCGACGAGCGCCAGACAGGCCGTGCCGAGCGTGAAGCGCACAACCCGCTCGGGCGTGAACCGGTCGGCATAGTGACCGCCGACGATATTGCCCGCAAACATGCCGAAACCGGCCAGCATGACGATCAGCGTCAGGTCCTCGGAACGGAACCCCGAGGTGTGGACCATCAGCGGGCTGACGTAGCTGTACCAACAGAAGATGCCGCCGTTGCCCAGCATCACCGACGCCAGCACCAGCCACGGAGCGGCGCTTTTCAGAAACCGGAACTGCCCCTTCATCCCCGTATCGGGCAGCGCGGGCAGAGCCGGAACCCACAATTTCACGAGCAGCATGGCCACGGCTCCCCACACGGCGACGATCCCGAACGTAGCGCGCCACGTCACGACGCCGCTGATATAGGTTCCCAGCGGCACGCCGAAGAGGTTGGCGACGGTCATGCCCACAACCATGATCGACACAGCCTCGGCCCGCCGGCCCTTGTCGGCGACGCGCTCGGCGACGATCGCCCCCACGCCGAAAAAGGCCCCGTGGGGAAGTCCCGAGACGAAACGCATGGCCAGCAGGGTCCAGTAGTTCGGCGAAAGCGCCGCACAGGCGTTACCGAGAATGATCAGGCCCGTGAGGGCCAGCAGGATGTGTTTCAGCGGCCGCGTGCGGGCCACCAGCACCGTGAGGGGCGCCCCGAAGCAGACGCCCAGCGCATAGGCGGAGATCAGGTGCCCCGCTTCGGGGATCGAGACGCCGAGGCTGCGGGCGATGTCGGGCAGAATGCCCATCATCACGAACTCCGCCATACCGAGCGCCAACGTCCCGAATGCCAGGGCGATCAGACTTTTCTTCATGGGAAAACAGACATTAACGGCTAACCGGCTGCAAAAATAGCACAAAAAAGGTGAAAAGTTTTTGCGTCTTTTCACCTTTTTCCAATTTTTCAGAGCTTGGGTCCCGATTCCCGAGGCTGGCCCACCTCGAAGCCCAGCGCCCGCATCCACTCCACGGTGGCGGCATCGACCTGATCGTTGCGGTCGGCCCAGCGGCGCTCCTCGATCAGCTGCTTCTTGCGCTCCTCGAGGGCTTTCAGAAGCGGGAAATCCGGATGTGCGAGATGCCTCTTCTCCTCGCGCTGCGAGGGCCGGACCCTGCGGTCGAAAACCGCCCCCTGCGTCGGACGCCGCGCGCCCTCCCACTTGAACCCCTTGAGGTAAAGCTCCTGATCGGCGGGAATCTTGTCCATCGGATAGATGTTCCAGTCGGGGTCCTTGCGGTAGACGATCGTCACGACCTGTTTGTCCTCGATATAGAACGAACAGTCGCCGCTCTCGATGACGCCCATGCCCGTGATCTGGGGCGGCTCGCCGTCCTGCATGTAGTAGATCGTCTGGGCATTGCCGTTCACGTCGTTGCGGTAGATCTGATTGTCGCGGAACCACGCCGTCATCTGCTTGCCCGCCACCTGGTTGTAATGGACCGTGTCGAGCTGGGAGACCATCATCGGAGTACCGATGAACTCGGCGCGCGTGATCTGCTGGTTCTCGGTGAATATGTCCATCACGTCGGAGGTGATCTGGTTACCCTGGTTCCACAGCACGGGATTGATGTAGAGGTGGATCGTCGAATCGGTGCTGATGGCCGTCATCGAATCGCATACGGCCTGGAAATCGGAACGGAAAATGCGCACATTGCGGAAACCCTTCATCAGGCGGTAAACCGAGTCGGCAGAGTCGGTGAGCGAATCGACCGAGTCGGCCGGAATCCGCATCGCCAGCGAGTCGGCGGCCAGCGAATCGGCCATCTGCAACAGCAGCGAATCCATCTCCCGGTCGTTGCGGGCGATCAGCGAGTCGATCTCGCGCAGGGCCGTGGAATCGACCGGAATCACCTTGCCTTTGCGGGCGGCGCGGGCCTGACGGGCGCGGAGTTTCGACTCGGCCTTGAGTTTGCGCGCAGCGAGACGCCGCTCCTCCCGCTCCTTCTGGGCCAGCAGTTTGGCCGTCGTCTTATCCTGGCGTTTTTTGGCGATCTCCTCCAGTTTTTCCTTCCTGGCCTTGGCCGCAGCGGCTTTTTGGGCCGCCTTCAACTTGGCGGCCTGCTCCTTGAGGTAGGCTTTCCGGGCATCGCCGACCAGCGTGTCGAGCGGATCGACGGCCGGAACGGCCAGCGAATCCGGGACGGAAACGCCCAGCAGCGAATCGGGGACCTCCCGCCGGGCCAGCGAATCCGGCCCTGCGGCGTCTTCCGGCGAACCGGGACCGACGGCCGGAACGCGGGGACTTCCGAGCGAATCCGCCGCAGGACGGCCTTCGGGAAGCTCCCCGGCCGGGTGGTGCGGCGTCCCGAGAAGGGCGGAATCGGTTTTCAGACGCGCCAGCGAATCGGCTTTGGCCGCAGCGGCGGCCCGGCGCAGTGCGTTTTCATTGATCGTGAAGAGGTACATCGAATCGGCGCGCATGAAAAGCGAGTCGCCCTGCGAAAGGTCGTAACTCACCACCGCGGGCCGGCGCGTGAGGAACGCATTTCCCGGCTCCTTCCAGTACTCGCCGTAGTCGCCGAAGGCGATCACCTTGTGTTCGGCGTCGTCCAGCTGCAAATCACGCCGCAGGATCACATGGTCCTCGGCGCGGTAGTAATGGAGGCTGTCGCTCCAGATCTCCTGCTTTTCGGTCAGGATATAGCCGTTGCGCGTCACGATGTAGAGCGTATCGGCCTTGTCGTAGGAACCGCGGTCGGCATAGAGGTAGTCGCCGTCCTTGTTCCAGATGTTGGTGCGGTCGAAGAAAAAGGCGTTGTCGGTAGCCATGTTGTAAACCACCGAATCGCCCTTGAGTTCGTATTCGTCGTTGCGCATTTCGACGCGGTCGACGGCGATCAGCTCCTTCGTGTCGGCATAGTAGTAGCCGCGGACCGATTCGAGCAGGTTCTCGCGGTTGAGCATCACCCCGCCGTCGGCGAATTCGCCGATGTTCTTCTTCGTGTTGAACAGGAATTTATAGGTGTAGAGCGTGGCGTCGCCGTCGACGACCTTGACGATGTCGGAGTAGACCCGCGCCTCGTTCAGCTCGCCGTCGTACTCGGCCCGGTCACCGTAAATGTAGGTCGTATTCTTGTTGATGAGCACGTTGCCGAAGAACTCGATGCGCATGTCCGAGTAACGCACGGCCGAGTCGCACGTGATGACGGCGCCGTTGTGCTGTGCGGCGAAGTTCCCCACCAGGAAAACCACCGAATCGCCCGGGGCGATGGGGCCCATCAGGTCCGACTTGAGGTCGATGAGCTTTTTCTCGCCCTCCGGCTCCGGCGCCTGCATGCCGCTGCGCGCCGCAACCACGGCGGCGGCCAGCACCACTACGGCTATGGACAAGAGCCTGCGCACGGCCTATTTCACCCAGTGTTTGTTCTCGAACTCCCCGTTGCGGAATTCGGGCGAGATGTAGACGTACATGCCGTCGATCTTCTTCGAAAGCCACTCCTTGAAGACCCGCTCCTGCTTGTCCTGCAAGGCCATCTCTTCGAGCCGCAGGTAGTCCTCGTTGAGCGAAGCCGTATGCGTGGGGATCACCTCAACCAGCTTGACGATCTTGGCCATCTGGTTGCCGAGCATGTCTTCGGTGAGGTAGGCCTCCGAAATCTCGCCGGGTTTGAGCCGGTTCAGGGCGTTGTAGTCGTCGAGGCTCTTGAAGCGGCCAAAGTCCTCCTTGAGGAATTTCGTGACGGTCAGCTTGGCGTCGAAGGCGTTGAAACGCTCCAGGATGTCGTGGTTCGAGACGATGCCGCCGTTCATCTTCGACTGCGCGTCGTCCGAATAGAGCAGCGCAGCCCTCTCGAAGGTGATCGAATCCTTGCGGATCACCTTCACCAGACTGTCGAGCGTATTGAGCGAACCGCCCAGCTCCTCGGTCGTGTAGACCGGACGCAGCAGGATGTGGCGGAAATGATAGAGCCGGCCGCGCTTGTCCAGAAGCTGGATGATGTGGAAGCCGAACTGCGACTCGACCACCTCGGAAATCTGGCCGGGGCGCATCTTCTCCAGCGCCGCGCCGAATGCGGGGTCGAGCTGTTCGAGCGTCGAGGGGTCCATCTCGCCGCCGCGCATCATCGTGCCGGGGTCCTGCGAATACATGCGGGCGAGGTTTTCGAACTTGGCCTTGCCCGTGATCACGCGTTCGCGCATGTCGATCAGCCGTTCGCGCGTACGCTGCTTGGCGGCGGTCATCGACTTGGGAAACTTGGTGATCTGCGCATAGACATACTGGTCGGCGACGAGCGGCAGGCTGTCCTTCGAGATCGACTTGTAGAAACGCTCCACCTCGCCCGGAATCACCGACACCTTGTCGACCACCTCGGTCTGCATGGAGTTGGCATAGGCCTGCTCCTCGTAACGCTGGCGCATGATCTCGCGGATGTTGAAGATCGGCATGTGGTGCTTGGCTTCGAGCTGGGGGATCGAGCCTTCGGCCTCGACCATCTGCTGCACCTGCTCCTCGACGCGCGCCATGATGTCGGCGTCGTTGACCTTCACCGAGTCGATCTGGGCCTGGTTGTAGAGCAGCTTCTGGGTCATCAGCGCTTCGAGCGCCTCGTTCATCGGGTCGCGGTCGGAAGTGTAACCCTCCTGGCGGCGCTGTTCCGTCAGCTGGCGCGCATAGTCGTCCACCTCGGAGTAGAGGATCGACGATCCGCCCACCACGGCCACCACCTTGTCGAGCATCACCTGTCGTTTCTGCGCAAGGGCGCCTGCGAACAACAGGGCGAGCGCCGCGGCCATCATAGCTTTTTTCAACATCTTGGTTTCGTTTATCGTTTTATTTTTATTCGTCTTTCTTCGGTTTCTCGTCGGCGAAAATCTTCACCTCGCCCATCTCCGAGGCCCGGGCGCAAAGCTCCTCCTCGTGCGCGCGGATGATCTCGCCCTTGCGCTGGTTGAACAGGATGCGGCGGATCGTTCCGCGCAGCCGTTCGAGCGGAATCGGCTCGCCCTCGCGCAGCACCGCATCAATCTGGAAATAATAGTGCGCATGGCTGTCGCGCATTTCCTGCACGGCAGCAGTCGCCAGCACCGAATCGTAGCTCTGCGAACGCAGCGTCGGGAGGTAGCTCAAGAACTCCGGGAAATCAATCCACTGGTCGCGGAAATCGTCCACCGTGAAATCGTTCTTCTCGCAGATGTCCCTGAAATCCTGCTGCTGCGCCTCCGACCTGGCCCCCATCAGCGTCTTGAGCTTCGCGGCCTGCCGGTACCCCTCGCCGAAACGGACGATGCGCCCCTTGACGATCGTGCGGTCGAGTTTGAAATCGGCCTTGTGAGCGTTGTAATAGGCCGCGATCTCGTCGGCGGTGAACACCGTGTCGATCGAACGGTCGACGTAATGCTGGTCCAGCTGGCGGATCAGCAACGCCTGGCGGTACTCCTCCACCATCTTGTCGATGTCGCCCGCCGAAGAGGAAAAGAGCGTCTCCGCCTCCTGGAGCTTGAGCTGCTTGAGCACCCAGCGGTCGATGTAAACCTTCATAAAGGCCGCGCTGTCGTCGCCCGAAAGCCCCTGCGGGACCACCGACCGCACGTCGCCCAGCCGCAGGTCCTTGCCGCCGGCCCGCGCAATGGTCGTGTCGCCGGCAAAATAACGCGGCAGCTCCCGGCAACCCGCCAGCAGCAGCACACCCGCCGCGACCGCTATTTTCGCTCGCAAATTCATATTCCGAAGGGCAAAGATACGTTTTTTACTTGTAAGTAACGCAGTGCGGAGCCGGATTATTACGCCGCGGACGGATTTTTCTCCGCCTCCTTCATGCGCCGCAGCGTGCGCAGCATCATATAGCCCGACACGGCGGAGAGCGCCAGCGCCGCGATGTAAATCAGCACGTAAAGCGTCCGGCTGCCCACCAGGTCGATCAGCAGCGCATTGCCGTGCCCGGTGGCCAGCGCCAGATAGGCCACGGCGTTGTTCAGCGCATGGAGAATCATCACCGACCACAGCGAATCGGTCGCCAGGTAAACGTAGCCGAGCACCAGGCCGATGACCGTGGCGTTGATCACCTGCACGGGCTGGCCGTGGAGCACGCCGAAGAAAAGCGACGAGACGAGCCATGCGGTCGTCACGCCGAACTTACCGCGCAGCGACCCCAGCACGACGCCGCGGCAGATCAGCTCCTCGAAGATCGGAGCGAAGATCACCAGCGAAAGGATGGTCCAGAATCCGCGGCCCACTTCGAGCGACAGTTCGGGCATCAGCCGCAGCAGCGGTTCGAGCACCACGCCGACGGCGAACATCAGCACGAAGGCCCACAGCAACAGCGCGGGATTCAGCCCCCGGGCCGAGAAACGCGCCCACGGACCGCTGCCGCCGCGCGCGCGGCGGTAGTAGAGGATGCCGGCAAGCGTGATCGACATCGAGCAGAAATAGAGCGCCGCCATCACCTTGCCCAGCGCAGCCGGCTCCAGCGATTTGAAATCAAGCCCGTGCCCGGCGAAAAGCAGGAAGACCATCGCTGCGGTCCCCACGACGATCTGCGCCCCGAAGGCGATACCCAGCATGGCGAACAGGTCGCCCACGGTCGGGAATTTCCGGCGGCCCGGACGCAGCTCCGCCGCCGGGACTGCGGCCGGCTGTCCCGAAGCTGCGGACTCCGCCGCGGAAGCCGGCGATTTTTTTTCTTCCATAGTATCGTATAGCTATCAATTCATTCCGACCGTAAAGATAAGCATTTTTCCGCTACGGTTATGGATTTCCATTTAATTTCACTAAATTTGCCTGCTTATAAACCGAATTCAAACATGGCAAAGGTAATCGCATTGGCCAATCAGAAAGGCGGCGTGGGCAAGACCACGACAGCTATCAATTTAGCGGCTTCGCTGGCCCTGCTGGGCAAGAAAGTCCTGTTGCTGGACGCCGATCCGCAGGCGAACGCCACCTCGGGGCTGGGCTTCGACATCAACCTCGAAGGCATCTACGAGTGCATCGCCGGACAGAAACAGGCTGACGAAGTGCTTCTCCAAAGTCCCGACGTGAAAAACCTCTGGGTGCTGCCCTCGTCGATCGACCTGGTGGCCGCCGACACCGAACTGCCGAAGATGGAAAACGCCCACCACGTGATGAAACGCATCGTCGACTCGGTGCGCGGAAAGTTCGACTACATCTTCATCGACTGCTCGCCGTCGCTGGGCTACACCACGGTCAACATCCTCACGGCCGCCGACACGGTGCTGATCCCCGTGCAGTGCGAATACCTCGCCCTGGAAGGGCTTTCCAAACTGCTCAACACCATCCGCAAGGTCAAGGGCGGACTGAATCCCGGCCTCGACATCGAGGGCTTCCTGCTGACGATGTACATGCGCAACCGCCTGAACAACCAGGTGGTGAGCGAGGTCCGCGAGCACTTCGGCCCCCTGGCCTACGACACAATAATCCAGCGCAATATCCGTTTGGGAGAAGCGCCCTCGCACGGAAAACCCGTGATGCTCTACGACGCCGGGGCCGTCGGCTCGGAAAACTACCTGGCCCTGGCCCGGGAATTTCTGAAACGCAACCGCAAACGCAGCAAATAAACGAATACCGATATGAAACAGAAGGGATTAGGACGCGGACTCGACGCCATTTTCGGCAGCGATCCCGTGGATGCCAAGCTCAAACCGATGAGCCAGATGGCAGAAATCGAAATCGCCGACATCATACCCAACCCCACGCAGCCGCGCACGCAGTTCGACGAGGAGGCTCTGGACGAACTGGCCGACTCGATCCGCCAGCTGGGCGTCATCCAGCCCGTGACGGTGAAAAAGGGCGACGGAGGCAAATACGTCATCATCAGCGGCGAACGCCGCTGGCGGGCCGCGCAGCGGGCCGACCTGAAGACCCTCCCGGCCTATATCCGCGAGGTGGACGACGAGAACCTGCACGCCATGGCCCTCGTGGAGAACATCCAGCGGCAGGACCTCAACGCCATCGAAATCGCGCTGGGCATGCAGCGCCTGATCGACGAGTGCAACCTCACGCAGGACGCCCTGTCGGAGAAGGTGGGCAAGAAGCGTTCGTCGGTGTCGAACTACCTGCGCCTGCTGAAACTCCCCGACGAGGTGCAGCTCGCCCTCAAGGAGGGGCTGATCTCGATGGGACACGCCAAAGCCATCGCCGGGGCGCCCGCCGACCAGCAGCTGCGCGTGCTGAAAAGGTGCATCAAGAAAGGCCTCTCGGTCCGCCAGGTCGAGGAACTGGTCCGCTCTCTCTCCGAAGCCCCGGGCAAAGAGGCACAGAATGTGGAGGACGAAGAGTATCCCGAAAGCTACCTGAAACTGGTCGAGCAGCTCGAAAAGTTCTTTTCGCAGGAAATTTCGATCAAACGCGCGAAAAACGGCGGCGGCAAAATCGTCATCGGCTTCACGGACGACAGGGACATCGAACAGTTCATCGAACGTTTTGCTAAACGCTCCTAATTAATATATGGTGACAATCCGGTTCAGACTCCTGCTCCTGGTCGCAGCCCTTTCGCTGGGACTGCCCGCCGGGGCGCAGCTCCACCGCGGCGCACGCACGGTCGTCCGCGGCGGACTGCTCGAAAAACCGGATTCGCTCAAGGGCCGGCGCGATTCGCTGCGCCTGGCGGGCCTCGTACGGCAGATCGACTCGATCGCCGCCGCCGAATACGCCGCCGACTCGGCGGCCGTCGCGGACCTGCGCTCCGACGACCTGCATTACCTCGACTCGCTGGCCCTGGCGCGCTTCGACGCCGCACAGCGGGGCGTGGACACCACGACCAAACGCAAGGTCTACAAAAAAGGCTGGTTTATGAGCGACTCGATGTCGCTCTCGAAGGTGTGCTGGATTTCGACCGTGGTCCCCGGCTACGGACAGATTTACAACAAACAGTACTGGAAACTGCCGATCCTCTACGGACTGGTGGGAACCGGACTGGGACTGTACATCCACGAAAACAAGACCTACAAGCCGCTCAAGCGCCAGTTCGAATCCTATACCGACGTGAACCTCTCGCGCACGCCCGAGCTGGACGCCCTCCAGTCCAAGATGATCCGCAGCAACACGCGGCGTCAGGTTTACCTGGGGATCACGATCGCCTCGTACATCTACTTCATCGGCGACGCGGCCGTGAGCTACTCGACCAACGACGTGTCGAGCGTCAAGAAGGCCACCACGCTGGCCTGCATCTTCCCCGGAGCGGGACAGATCTACAACAAAAGCTACTGGAAAGTGCCTTTCGTCATCGGCGGATTCGCCTCGATGATCTACTGCATCGACTGGAACAACCGCGGCTACCAACGTTTCAAAAAGGCCTACAATCTGTTGAGCGACTACGACCGCAATCCCGACAAATACCCCGACGGGCCGACCGACGAGTTCCACGGACGCTATTCGGCCTCGTTCATCCGCAACCTGCGCAACAACTACCGGCGCAACCGCGACCTCTGCATCATCCTCTCGGGTGCGCTGTACGTCCTGCAGATCGTCGATGCGCATGTCGACGCCCACCTCAAGGACTACGACATTTCGGACGACCTCTCGATGAACCTCGAACCGCTGGTCGACTACACCTACGTCCCCACCCTCGGGGGCAACCGCCCGGTGTTCGGCTTCAATTTGAGCCTGAAATTTTAGACGATGAAGAAACTCCTTACCATAGCGCTGCTCCTGGCCGTCGCCGCTCCGGCGTCGGCCCTCGACCGCAGCCCCCGCAAGAAGAAACGCGACAAGAAAGCCAAAACCGAAACCGTCGTCCCGGCGCCCGTTCCCGAGGCCGAACCGGTTCCCGTCCCCGAGCCGGAACCCGCCCCGGCCGAAGAACCCGTCGTCAACGACATGACGCTGGGATTCTCCCCCGAACAGACAGACTCGCTGCTGGCCGCATGGCGCGAACGCCAGCGGCAGGACGCGTTCAGCGAATTTTTCAAACAGTACATTCTGGAGGACTCCACCGAGGTGGCCGACAGCACGCCCGACTCGGTCTACTCCCGGCGGCTGCTCGACCTCGCGTCGCCGATCCAGTTCCCCTACAACAGCATCGTAAAGGGCTACATCAACCGCTACACCAACTCGCGCTACGGCACGATCAGCCGCATCCTCGGCATGTCGCAGTACTACTTCCCGATCATCGAGGAGGAGCTGCTCCGCGAAGGCCTTCCCGTCGAGCTGCGCGCGCTGCCGATCATCGAATCGGCGCTCTCCCCCACGGCGGTGTCGCCGATGGGCGCCGTCGGGCTGTGGCAGTTCATGCCCACGACCGGCAAGAGCTACGGACTCGAAATCAACTCGCTGGTCGACGAACGCCGCGACCCCTACCGCGCCACGCAGGCCGCCTGCCGCTACCTGAAAGACCTCTTCGCCATTTATAACGACTGGTCGCTGGCCATCGCCGCCTACAACTGCGGCCCGGGCAACGTCAACAAAGCGATCGCCCGCTCGGGAGGCAAGAACTTCTGGGAGATTTACGACTACCTGCCCCGCGAGACGCGCGGCTACGTGCCGGCCTTCATCGGTGCGTCGTACGCCTACGCCTACCACCGCCAGCACGGCATCGAGCCGACCGAAGCCCCGATTCCCCTTTCGGTGGACACCGTCCGGATCAACAAACTGATGCACCTGGGGCAGATCTCCTCGACGATCGACCTGCCGATCGAGACCCTGCGCCAGCTCAATCCGCAGTACAAACTCGACATCATCCCGGCCACGACCAAGCCCTACACGCTGGTCCTGCCGCAGCGGTATGTCATGCAATACATCGCTCACGAGCCTGAAATCCAAGCCAAAGACTCGATGTACCTCAAGGAGTACATCAACCCGGCCAACATCGACAAGAAACGCCAGGAGCGCAGCGGATCGGTCTACGTGGTCAAAAAGGGCGACACGCTGGGGGCCATCGCCCGCCGTTACCGCGTGACCACGGCGCAGATCATGCGCTGGAACAAGCTCAAGAGCGCCCACAAACTCCGCATCGGACAACGGCTCCGCATCGAAGGCAGGTAATGAACACCGATCACGATACCATCGTCGCCCCTGCAACCGCCGCCGGAGGGGCTATCGCCGTCATCCGCATCAGCGGCGGAGAAGCCTTCGCCGTCTGCGACCGGATATTCCGGGGCCGGCGGCCGCTCGCCGAGGCAGACGGCTACACGGTGCATTACGGTACGATAGCCGAGGGCGACCGCGTGATCGACGACGTGCTGGCGGCCGTTTTCCGCGCCCCGCACTCCTACACGGGCGAAAACTCGGTCGAAATCTCGTGCCACGGCTCCTCCTACATCGTCTCGGAAATCCTCCGGCTGCTGACCGCCGCGGGCGGACGCATGGCCCAGCCGGGCGAATTCACCATCCGCGCCTACCTGGCCGGGAAACTCGACCTCTCGCAGGCCGAGGCCGTGGCCGACATGATCGCCTCGTCGTCACGCGCCGCGCACGCGCTGGCCTCGACGCAGATGCGCGGCGGATACTCCGAAGAGCTCGAATCGCTGCGCGAAAAACTGCTGAACCTCACCTCGCTGCTGGAACTGGAACTCGACTTCTCGGAGGAGGATGTGGAGTTCGCCGACCGTACGGCGCTGCGCGCGACGATGCAGCGCATCGCTGCGGAGATCGACCGCCTGCGCAGTTCGTTCGCACTGGGCAACGCCATCCGGGAGGGCGTCGCCGTGGCCATCGCCGGAGCGCCGAACGTCGGCAAATCGACGCTGCTCAACCGACTTCTGAACGAGGAGCGGGCCATGGTCTCGGAGATCGCCGGAACCACGCGCGACGTGATCGAGGAGTGCGCCAACATCGGCGGCGTGCTTTTCCGGTTCCTCGACACGGCCGGCATCCGCCCGACCGACGACCGGCTCGAACAAATGGGCATCCAGCGCACGATGTCGAGCATCGAACGGGCGCGGATCGTCATTCATATGGTCGACGCCTCGACGCTCACGGGTCCGGTTCCCGCCCCGGATTTTCCGCTCCGTCCCGGGCAGAAACTCCTGACCGTCGTCAACAAGACCGACAAGGCTCCGGCCGCATGGCGGCTTCCCGAAGGCGTTGTCGGCATTTCTGCCAAACACGGCGAGGGTATCGACGCCCTGTGCGACGCCCTGCGGGAGTCCGTCGACACCGAAGCGCTCTACCACGGTGATCCGGTCGTCTCGAACAGCCGCCATTACGAAGCGCTTTCGGCGGCCCGCGAAGCACTCGGCCAAGCCCTCGACGGTCTCGCCCACGGCCTTCCGACCGATCTTCTGAGCGAAGAAATCCGCCAGGTCATCACCCACCTCGGCGCCATCACGGGCCGCGGCGCCATCGCCCCCGACGAAATCCTGCAAAACATCTTTTCGAAATTCTGCATCGGCAAATGATGGCTTGGAAACAGCCGTAACCAACTATAATCATTTAGAATAAAGTCGCTGTATATCAGCGACTTTTCTATTTTAACACTTTCCAGTCCGTATTTGGAGATAACGGTTTTTATCCATATTTTTCTATCATATTTCTACCGCGACAGAAATTCACGGTTAGCCCGAATGTCACAGTGACGCATTAGTTGACGTGTGTTGACAATGGTTTACATGTGTAGACAAAAAGGGAAATAAAAAAACAGAGAAAATGATATAGGAAATATGGAAGTAAAGAGAATTTGTCAATGGTGCGGAAAACCATTCATCGCACAGAAAACAACGACCTGTTATTGTAGCCCTCAATGCTCGAAGCGAGGTTACAAACATCGTATCAAGGAGCGCAAAATGGAACTGCGCCATATTCAAGAAATGCAGGAGCTGCGCTCCAGTCTGGAGAAGCAGGAATATTTCACTTTCTCGCAGGCTGCCCGATTGATGGGCGTAAGCCGTCAGTACATTTATAAATTAGTCAAAGAGGATAAACTTAGAGCATCCCGAATTAGCGGAAGAATGGCTTTGGTAAGGCGTGCAGACATAGAGTTAATGCTCAAAAGCAAACCTTACGAACGACTGGTTGCAAAAAACGACTTCAACATCTCCGAGTATTACACCGCCGAAGAGATTGCGGAAAAATATAAAGTCAACGCCAAATGGGTGTGGACTTACACACGGCAACATAAAGTGCCGAAGGTGA
>OLGB01001063.1_pt1 | contig 34929 bp, 49 predicted proteins | sample 1605691 | NCBI WGS metagenome assembly OLGB01 (sample SAMEA3888925, study PRJEB22519) | human gut metagenome | biome: human gut; feature: human-associated habitat; material: faeces | place: Denmark | collected 2010
TGCGCAGCCAGGCATTGAGGCCGTCGTTGGCGGCCTTGCGCTCGTGGTCGTCCATGGCGGCATACGCCTTGCCGATGCGGGGCCAGTCCACCTGATGGGCGATGGGCAGCTCACCCATGGCGTTGACCGCGCGGCCATCGCGGATGTTCTGCATACACCGGTCTGCGGCCACGCCGAGATCGCAGTTGTTGGCTTCCCCGATGGCAAAGATGGCGGGGGTCAGGAGGTTGAAGTTGATGGTGTTTTTCATGATAATGCTCCCTTCAAAATTTGTGTGTTGGTGGTTAAGTGTTGGTCAGCATGCCGGTCAGCTCATTGTACTCGTCGGTGGTCAGCCGGTCGTTTGCGAGATAGACGTCCAGCTTCGCCTGGAGGCCGTCGGTCTTGCCAAGGTCGATCAGCTTCTTGCACAGGTTGTAGACAGCGATCATAATTCTCCCTCCTCTCTACAGTAAGTCGGATTCGCTCAATCCCATCTCTTGCAGGGACAGGCGGTATTCGTGGTCTGCGGCCAGTTCCAGCAGGATCTCTTCGGTGGTGGGTTCCGTGGCTGGTTCTACCGGCTCCGAAAACTTCCTGGTTTCCAGATCGTATACCATGCCCTGTACGACATCGTCAGGAGCATCTACACAACGCGAGGCGAAGGATTCCCCGTACCACTTTGAGACCGGCAGGGCGTATTCTGGGATGACCTCCCGTACGGTGTTGTCTGGATTGAGATATACTTTTTTACTCAAGAATCGTCACCCCCGCAGCAAGCGCTTCCGAGCGAAGCGCGTAAATGCAAACAACACCATCACGGCCTGCCGCCGATTGTATAGTGCTATTCACCGTGCCACCCCTGGCTACAAGCATGACAATAGACGATCCTCCGGTGCAAATCCCGGTGGATGGAGAAACGACACCTGGAGAATCTGTGGTAAGCGCTATGCTGTTTGCTGATGTGCCGTCTGTTGCGCTTGCACCTGAATACGCATTACTGCCGTAGATGGAGCGGTCAGCTCCATTGGCCTTGCAACCGGCGCCAGATGCGATCTGTATCTCCCTGTCCTCAAACGGATTATAGAAGTTAATGTCAAATACGCTTGACACATCTCCATCGCCAACTATTCCGCCTACCCCGCCTGCGGAAGTTTCGGCTAAATAGCCTTCGGCGCTGTTTTTGAGTTTCCCGCCTTCACCGCCATTAATCGATATCCCGTTAAAACTTGAGGCACCACCGGCTTTGTTGCTACCGTTGTTTGTGGAGGATGCTCCGCCAGCGCCAACAACAAGCGGTATATTCGATCCAGGAGTGACATGAAACGGTCGGACGATGCCAATCCGTCCAGCCGCCCCGCCAGAGCACGAGGCCGTAAGACTATCGGAATCTGTGATGAGTGACTTCACAGCTGCACCGCCCCCGCCGCCGCTCCCAAGCATGGCCCCCACTTTCGTTATCCCACTCGGAACACTGAACTCATACGCACCTGCTGTTTTGTACTCTGCGATTTTTACCCAGCCTGATGCATGGGCTGCCAAACTCCCAAGCGCCTCATCCACAGTCGGATCATCGCCCGTCAGCCCAAGCGCTGCGGCTGTGGCATCAGACAGCAAAGTAGCCTTGTTGAGCGGCGTACCCTCCTGCGTGGGCTGGTCGGCCCGTTCCATGTCATAGATGTTTGCCTGCCCGGAAACGGGAGTCATCTTTACCCGGCCAGGATACAAAGGGATGCGGTCTTTCATGTCATACCTCCCCGGCGTAGAGCTCCCCACAGTAACATTGCGCAAGTGTGCTGTTCGTGAGGAGCCGGTCTACGTCTTCCAGTATTTTTTCGATGTTGTTTGCTTCTATGTAGGTCATGCCGTCCATGCTGTCAGGGACAGGCGGGGTGGTGGAGAGGAGCTGAAACTGCCCCCGGAGCGTGGCGATATCCGCCAGATACCGCTCTGCCTGCCCCGGCAACGGGATGTCCTCCATAGACCAATCGGTCTTGGGTGACACATCCGCCCGGTACCCGCAGCTTTCAAGCCGTCCGGCCACGTAGCTTACCGCCGCGCCCACCCGGTTCAGGTCGCTGGCGTTGTAAGCGCCGCGCAGGTCGGACATCCATTCGGCCAGCTCGGCTGCGGTTCCGCGCCACTCGCCACCGGCCCATTTGCCCTCCAGGTATACCGCCCGGCTCACATCGGCGCTTGTCCGGTCGGTGATCAGGTGGAGGCCGTAGTAGAGGGTCATGGATGCGGTTGTTGCTGTACCAAGGGAATTGATGATGGTCAGCGATACCCGGTACACGTCATCGTCCGCACGGGCCGCCACGGCCTCCCAGGTGTTGCCCTCTGTGTGCGTCCATGCCACAGCCACATCGTTGACTGTGCCGGAGACGTAGAGTGCGTCGCTCGGGAGGCTGACGGATAGCGTCCTGGTGCTCATGTGCCGATCACCACACTGATAATCATTGTGGCCCCGGCATCAACTGGATTGGGCGTGATGGATGCGGATTGCACCACAGGTACGGAGGTGTCCAGCGTTACTGTCCTGGTCACACTGCTGCTTTTGCCCGCCGCGTCAGTGGCCGTGACTACGATGGTGTTGACTCCGCTGGCCAAAGTAACCGCCTTGGTAAAGCTGCCGTTGCCGCCTACGCTGACGGCCCCCTGGTCCACGCCGTTGAGCCGGACCGTGACCGTAACGGGGCTGGACGTAGCGTCATTGGTGACGCCGCTGACGTTCAGCGCGGAAGCCGCTGTGATCAGCCCGTCCGTAGGAGATGTCACATTGAGCACCGGGGGCACTGTATCAACCGTGAAGGTCGTGGACTTGGCCGTGGCTGCATTGCCGTCATGGTCGGAGCACTCCACCGTTACCGTGTGGCTGCCGTCGCCCATGGCGCTTGCCGGTGTGTAGGTCACGCTGTAGCCGTTGGTGACCGCGGTGGAGGCCAGGGTCGAGGCTGCTACAGCCGTGCCGTCCAGCTTGACCACCAGCGTGCTCAGGTCTACGCCGGAGCCGCCAGCCTCGTCTGTGACCGTAAACACCACAGGCTGCTTGCTGTTGGTGACATAGGCCCCGCCGGAGGGGGACAGGATCGTTATGACCGGTGCCACGCGCTCCCTGACCACCAGCTGCAGCCCTGCGATCGTGGAGCCGTCCGCCGTCCCGGTCGTGCCAGCTGTGTTGGTGGCCTCCACCTCAACATTGTAGTAACCCCCGGCCTGGTTGTAAGACGTCGCGCCGGGGGCCGTGATCGTGGCCTTATAGGCCCCGCTGGCTGCGTCGTAAGTGAGTGTGTGCCAGGTGCCGTTCACTCTGGCGCGTACTTGTGCTATTGCCATGGATCAAACCTCCCCTGCGTACAGGTCGCCGGAATAAAAGCGCTCCGGCTCCAAAATCTGAAATACATCCTCTGCCGTCACGGTCAGTACGGTATTTGCGTTGATATCAGCCGGATTGACCGAGAAGGATGCCGACTGGATCACGGGCGCTATGATGTAATACGCGAACTGTGTAGACGCGGTAAGCTGTGCCGGGCTGGAATCCCCATCCGTATTGTAAGCGACCAGCTGATAGGCGTGCGACTCTCCCGGCAGCATATTTGAGTCGGTATAGGTAGTCCCCGTCAGCGTTGCGAGCAGTGTGCCGTCCTTATAGAGCCGGTACCCGTCCGCATCCGCAGGCGCGTCCCACGCAAGGCTGATGGAGTAATAGTCTTTCCCGGTCTGCCGGAAGTTGCCCGGGGTTTCCGGCGGGTAGGTATAGATCTCCAGAACGGTAATCCGCGCATACCCGTTGCCGCTGTGGCCGGTCTCAGCGCTGCCGGTCGGGCCTGCAAAGGAGGCGTTGCCAGCGGTTGTAGAGGCATTGGTAAGCTGGTGCTCAGGCCCGAGCAGATAGCCGGACGGCGCGTTGCTCCCGGCCCACACAAAGCCGCTTCCGCCGCCACCGCCCCGGTCATCATCGCCGGAACTGTCCGGGTAAGCGCCGCCGCCGCCATACCAGCCGCTGCCGCCAGCACCGCCGTAGCCGGAAGACCGGTACAGGCCGGTTCCTCCCTGCCCAAAACTGCCGTTGTTGCCGTTCCCGCCGGGGCCGCCTCCGGTCTGCGTACCTCCTCCTCCGCCGGTGCCATAGCTCTGTGTCGCGGTGCCGCCGGAGGCGCCGCCGCCGTACATACCCGTTTTGGACGCTGCGCCATCGGACCCGCCGCCGCCTGCCACGATCACGCGGGCGTACAGGCTGTCCGCTCCGATGCGGATATCCGACGCACCGCCGCCGCCAGGGTAAGTGCTTCTGGAGCCGCCGCCGTTAAATCCGCCGCTGGTTCCGCCCATGTTGCCGGAGCCTCCTGCGTAGACGTACAGGATGGTCTCGATGTCAAGCGACAGCTCCCCCTGCGCGTACCCTCCTTTCCCGCCGTAGGACGCATTTGAGCGATAGCCTCCCTGTGCGCCCCAGCACTCCAGCTTGTATCGCCCAGGCGGGAGCGTGACGCTCTGTTTTGCGCCGGTATACGCAAAATTGATCACATCCCCGGCTGCATAGCTCACGCCGTCTCCTCCTTGTCGTAGTAGATGATCACGCAGCCGGTCGCGCCGATCGCGCCTGGCTCTCCTTGTCCAGCTTCCTGATCAACAACCGGGAAATACCATGCAGCACCAATGCTCCCGTCTTCGTTGTAGCGGAATACGTGGTCAATGTGTTCGTAACCGGCGTCCCCTCCAGCACCGCCTTTCCCGCCGTCACCGCTACCGGCCTGCGGCATTTCTACGCCGGTTCTGGCATAGGAATTTCCGCTTGCTATGTCCGTATATCCAAGCGGGTAAACTGCGCCGTTCGCAGAAGAATAGGCCCCAAACACCGTGTCACTTCCGATCAAGACCGTGAACTGCTGGTTCGCATTGATACTGATCGTCCCGGCCCATACCTTCCCTCCGATCCCGTCTGCGCCGTCCGCTCCCCTTTGGCCTTGCGTCCCTCCGATCCCGACATCCGGGTTGCTATTCGTTCCGGGGTCTCCATGCGCCCCGTCCGCCCCTTTCCCGACAAGTATCACACGAAGCGAATTGACTCCGTCTGGGGCCGACCAGCTCCCACTTTCGGTCAGTATTACTCTGTTCTGGTAGAGGAACGACCCGTCGGCTTGCAGCAGTACGCTTTGACAGTTTGCCATCACACCGTCCTGGAATGAAAATGTCTGCTTTATGCGTCGCCCAGTGGTAGCGCTGGATTCGTCCAGCCAAACAGTATCCACATCCCCCATTTCAGAAGTCATATCCCCCCGCCCGACTGTCTCGAGGCGGTTTCCGCCAAACGTTGAAAGGATGAGGCGGGCTGCTGTCAGCGCAGCCGCTTGCGTGTGGATAAACGGATTGTCAATTCTCCGCGTATCGCTGGATGCAGTGGAGTTGCCAGACACGACGATTTCAGTGTCGTTCCCGTCGTATACTGTAAAAACGAGGGCCGCTACGTCATCATTTGCCTTCATCGTCGGGTAATTCATCAGGTTATCAAGTGTAAGTTTGTTCCCCTGGCTCCAAAGCGGCTCCACAGCGAGATATCCCGTCTCCGCATCTGCCCTGGCCCAAGCGCCAGCCGCCATACAGGCGTACCGCAGTATCTCGCCGCAGGTGCGCCCAGATATGTTATTTGCGCTGGAAGCCTCCACCTGGACGTCCGCGTAGTCCGGGTCAACGTGATATCTCGTTACAAAATTGTCGCCAAGCTGGGCGACCAGCGCAGCCACCCAGCCGCTTAATGTGGTTGGGAGCGTGTCGGGTGGCAAGAACGCCCGGTCGGATAACAGCCCAACGATATCTACCAGGTCCCACTGCATGGACAGACCGTTATCGCCGGTCTTCCACCCGCCAGAGTGCTGGTAGTATATCCCAAGCCGCTTTCGTTCTACGACGCCGCTTTCCAGCCTCACGCCAAGCTTGATGTCAATGCCCTGCCGCTCATCGATGGATTGGAACACGCCGGACTTGCTGCGCGGCTCAAACCGTTTGTCCAGATTCGCCATTTTGAGGGTACATGTGCCATACGGGAGTGTGACGCAGGAAATATCACATTGCTGCGTGATATCCAGGCTTGTGACAATGTCGGCGTCCCATTCTTCATATACGCCAGGTATGATTTCAGCGATCCGCATCCTTCGATAGGGCAGAGACCATTTGGTCACGGTGATCCGGATCGCATCCGGGTTATAGACGGTAAAGGCAGACAGGGATATGCTGTTTGCGGTACTGCCTGTATAAGTTTTGGTGTAGTACGCCGTCCCGCCCTGCAGTATCTCCACCGTGAAATCAGCCGGTACTCCGTCTGACTCAGAATCGTGGAAGTAGATAGAACACGCCTGCAAGATTGCAACATTGGAAAAGGACATCTGCACCCACACGGGAGGCGCAAATGTCCCGTCCGCCCCAGCCAGAGCATTGCCTACATAGCCAACTTCACCCGTGACAGCCGCTGCATCCTCCGGTGCAACGGAGAAGGCTCCGTCCAGCTTCCAGCGGTTGTGCTCCAGTGTGGCATACGGATCGGCTGCGGTCGTAACCTTGTCGTGCAGCTGCTCTGGCTTTGCGTATCGCACACCAGCACCGTCCGCTGTGACCGTACCATAAGTAATATCAGGGTCGATAATGTCAATGATCGCAGCGATCAGTATCTCACGCGCGTCCCCTACAATGGCTTCCTGATATTGCTCCGTCCGGTCAATCACTTGGATACACCTCCCGAAGTGTCACGGAAAAATCACCCCACATGGGCACCGGGGCAAACGCCGCCTCGCCTGCTTCCAGTCTGCTCCACATGAATTTGGGCCTTGTAAGGCTCGTCACGAAAAAGTCACGGTACGTTAACGCCCCTGTGCTGTTTTGCGTAAGAAATCCGCAGACGATTGGTTGGGCGCGACCTTTTTCACAGCTTTCAATTATCTTGTTTTTTGTCTCTTCGTTGAAATAGCCGAATTGATATGACACGATCCAGACTTTTCCGCGCTTTTCCTTGAACATCCGCCCGCTGATTGCCACCAGCTCTCGGGAAAGGTCTTCCCTGCTGACGGCATATCCGCCCCTCCGGCTTTCCGGGAGCGCGATGTTGTTCCCGTTTGCGTCCAATACCAATTGTGTCATACGTCACCTCAAGCCGGATTTACGATTGGAGTGCCATTTGCCTTTGCCCTGCCGATCAATTCAGGCAGGAGCCACGTCGCTAACTTTTGCCCATCGCCGGTTGAAAGGTTGATGATGCAGGGCCCGGTTGCACGTTCCATATCAAAACCAGACGAAAGCCCATTCACGATCCCAGCAGAAGACACGCCGAGACCGGAGGCGGCAAAATCTACGTTGGCCGTTCCAAAGTCAAGACCGCTGGTAATGCCTTTCTTGATGCTGGAAAATTCATCGTCCCAGCCTTCTCCGAGGCCAAGGGCCATGTTTTTGCCAACATCTGCAAACACGGTAGACGGCGAATGTATCCCAAGGAAACCTTTTACGCCGTCCACGATCCCGCCAAGGAAGCCGGTCACTTTCTCTTTTATCCAAGTAGCCATCGCGGCGATCCCGTCCCATATGCCCATCACGATGTTCTTTCCAACATCCTTGATGCTCTCCCAAAGGTCTGCAATACCCTGTGCGAGCGTATTGACAATCTCGAGCGCAGCCTTCCCGATTTCTGGCAAGTTCTCAATCAGCCCTGTCGCAAGCGATTTGATCAGTTCCCATGCGGCGGTGAGCAGCTTTGGGACATTTTCAACGATTGCAGTTACAAGCTTCGACACGATGACCGGCGCTTTCTCAATCAACCGCGGCAACGCGTTGATCAGTCCTTCCGCTAATGCGACCGTAATGGCAATCGCAGCGTCTACGAGCAAATCTACGTTGTCGATCAGCGTCTCTACAATCTGGAGAACCACATCAACGATAGTTGGGATCAGCTCCGGTAGGCTCTTCGCTATCCCGCTTGCCAGAACCGTTATGATCTCTCCCGCAGATTCGATGAGCTGCGGGACCGCGTTGATGGCCGTGGTCAGGATATCCGGCAATACATCGACCAATCCGCTGATCAGCGATGCCGCACCATCGATCAGTGCCGGGAGCAGCGTCTGGAGGGTCGGAGGGATGTACGGGATGAGGTTGCTCACCAGTTGCGTTAGCCCATCTGCCAATCTCGGGAGAAGCATCTGAATACGTGGGAGCAGGTTGTCTCCTACCGTCACAACGCTGTCAACCAGGCCGCCCAGCAGGGCATCGAAGTCCTGCTCCGGGTCAGCCATACCGACGATGAAGTTTGTCCACGCCGCTTTCATGCTTGCTATGCTGCCTTGGATGGTGCTGCTTGCTTCCAGCGCTGTCGTTCCCGTGATGCCCATTTCGGTCTGCACTACATGAATTGCTTCTACAATGTCAGCATAGGAGGACAGATCAAACTTTTTCCCTGAGAGTTTTTCTGCATCATCCAAAAGGCGCTGCATTTCCTCCTTTGTGCCGCCATAGCCGAGTTTGAGGTTGTCCAGCATGGTATAGTTCTGCTTTGCAAACCCCTGATAGGCATTTTGGATCGATTCCATAGCTGTGCCCATCTTATTCGCGTTGTCGGCCATGTCGGTAATCGCCAAATCAGCAGTCTGGGCGGCCTTTTCGGTGTCTCCGCCAAGGCTTTGCAGCAGAGAGGCGGAAAAACTAGTAACCGTCTCCATGTACTCGTTGGCGGACAGGCCAGCGGTCTTATAGGCATTTGCAGCATATTCCTGTACTTTGTCAGAAGTATCCTTAAATAGCGTGTCTACTCCACCTGCAAGCTGTTCATAATCGGCATACCCCTCAATGGATACTTTTGTTAGGGCCGCTATGCCTGCTGCTGCCGCTGTCAGCGCCGCAACCCCAACCTTTGCGGCAGTTGCAAGCCCACCTTTCAGTTTACCTGCAAAGCTGGATGTCTTTTCCCCGGCTTCTCCCAGCTCCTGCTCATAATCGCCTGTATCAAGGCTGATTTTCGCAAAAAGGTCAAATACATTCATCCGGTTTTTTCACCATCAATCCGCACTTTTCAATTACTTCCTCCGCGATTTCTTCGCCGGAGCGGGCATCGGCAGGCTTCCGCCGAATCAGGTCAATATACCGTCCCGTCATATACGGTCCTCCGGCATATTTGGCCGTGCTCTCCGTTATCATTCGGAGCGCATCCGTGATATAGACCTCAATGGACATTTTGTGCGCTTCCCGCTCAAGCCGTGCCAAAACATACCGCAGGAAGGCCGTTACTCGCTTTGCGCCTCTGTATTCTCCGGCGCAGAGCCAGAGGGCGCTTTTCCCGTCTGGCCCTGCGCAGAGATAAAAAGCTGTGCAAAAGCATCATCCGTCAGAATGTCGGTGCAATCCTTAATCAATTTCACAAGGTTTAAGGCCCCGGAATAGCTCTCCGGGCTTGTCCCTTCGATGGCGGACAGAATCTCGATAATATCCGATTTGTGTCCCTTCAGGAGCACCGGCAAAGACTTCCGCGCCCGTTTTAGCAGGAAACTTTTTGCCGTCATACCATCCGGCAGTTTCTCACGGCGGAACAGATTGGACGCTTCCTCATCCTCTGCAATGTTGGCAATCGGGTCAATGATGTCTGCAATGACCTCAAGCACTCGATCGCCTTTAATGTCTGACAGTCTCATGCGCAATTACTCCTCTGCCGTACCGGCCTTGATGTAAACCTCGAACGGCACGGTATCCTGCGCGGAGTTGCTGAAATGCGCGGTATACTCAAAAGCAAACTGCCCCTTTGCCTTGTCACCACTCTTCACCTGAAATCCGCCAGTAGACAGCGCGTTCATCATGTGGATGGCAATATAGCCACCGTTTGTGGCACCGTTTTTGTCAGAGTAATCGCCAACCCACCAGATATCGTCGAAGTCCGTAGTCGCCAGGCTGTTTCTGGGCGTCACCTTCGTGGCGTCGGTCTTGCCAATGTCGGCAGGGCCGATCAGGGATTTTGCCGCAGCGGTATCGACGGTAACGAACGTGCCGGACATTTTAATATCCCAGGAGTCAAGCTGTTTCAGCTCCATCATGTTCTTGGGGCAGTTGTCGATGTCATCTCCAAAGTCGGAATATGTAGGCGTAGCCTTGAAATTCACGCCGCCGGACGTAGCGCCCAGCATATCCGCACTCTCGAGCGTTCCGGTCGCCGGTGTAAAGCCAGTTGCCAGAATACCGGCATTCAGCTGCAGCTCCTGAAAGGTTGTGCTTGGAATCTTCGTAAACTTCATGTGTGTGCTCCTTTCAATTCAGGGTCAGGTATTCTGCGGTCACGTTGACGTACCGCCGTTTGATGTTCTCGTCGCTTTCATCCGCGATGTTCTGACACCACGGGGACCCGCGCCGAAGCCAAATTGCGCCCCCGTCGCATGGAATTACCTTTCCTCCAAGGCCGATAGCCTCTGCCAGCTCCCGCGCCTTTGCATTTGGTGCTGACTCGTCTGTCGTGTAATACCAGATATTGACGGTCAGCCCGACGGATTCATCGCCCCACGCCGCCGTTACGGCTTCGTATGTGAGATAAGGGAAAACCACATCCCGTGGGACAGCGGATGTCGGATAAGCGGGGATACTGAATCCGCCGAAAAAGGATTTTAAGGCCGCTTCTTTCGTCATGCCGGTAACCTCGTTTTTCTAACCTCAGCCTTGATAACCTGAATACCGGCAACGGAAGGAGCTCCGACCGGGTTAGTCTGCACCATATACACGGCATTCTGGTCATCCACGGCCCGCAGATAGGTGTTGGCCGCTATGGGAGTCCCAATCGGAAATACAGCGTTCTGTATGACCTCCACCTGCCGACTGTCGGCAATAAGCTTTTGCGTCTGCGTCGGGTCATCAAGCGCCATCTGCACCGTTTCGCCTGGCACCCAGCCTGCTACCCAGCCTCCTTCTGGACTGTCAACGGCGGACTTACCCATGATGTTGTAGCTCTTGTAATAGGCATCGAGAAGGCTCATAGCTTCCTCCAGTCGTTCAGGCGGGAGCGGAATGCCGCTTGCCATGACACCGCTCCTCCGGTTGCGGCATCTACAGCCTTGCTGTAGGTATAGCCGCCGAAACTCTCTGACTGGTACGGACCGGCGGCAGCTTCCCCGTTCTTTGCTTGCCACGCCTCAATTTCCTCCGCAAGGTTCACCACTGCCTGCGGTACGGACAGAGACCAAATTGCTCCGTCAAAGGTTTCATCTTTCAGCCCGGACGCCGGGTACTGGTAGACTCCGTCACCAAAGACGGAGCCTACCACCCGAAAATACTGGCCTTCTTGCAGGAATGGCAGCGTAATGCCGCCGTCCTCGATGGTGTATGTATCCAGATGGATACCATCAGGCACCAAAAACCAATTGTTCAGATGCCGTAAGACTTCTTCAAGCATTACGCCGCCCTCCATTTATTTGTCTTTGGCTTTCCGGGGAGGTTTGGCCGCTTCCTTAACCTCTTTCCATCCGGCGGATTTATACGCATCCGCATGGTTTTGATTCAGCAGGACAATGGTCTCCCCATCCTTTTCCAGCTTCATGCGCGCATCCTATCAGACCGTGCAAAGCAACTTTGCGATTTCCTTCCCGTTGGTCACCTTCGCGCCGTACACATGCAGGCCCTTCACGCCGTCCGCAAACCGCTTTTCAAGCCGATATGCCTCGGTCTTGATAATCTGCTCCGCGTAGGTGGTTGCGTCAGCCACCTGGGCGGTTACGCTGTAATAAGTGGTGGAGCCTCCGCTTCCGCCGTCAGCAGCGGACACTGCGTTGTTGGACATATACACATCGAACCCGGCGATGCGTCCAACCAGACCGTTCACGATCAGGTTTTCACCAGTCTCCCGCTGGGCGATAGCAAAGTGGGTCGTGTCATTCAGCAGCAGCGCATACACATCGGGCGGAATGACAACCGTTCGGCCGGAGGTTGGGACATTCTGCTTATCCAGCACAGTGCGCAACTTCACGAGGTTCTCGTACACGTTAGCGGCGGTCAGGGCGATAGGAGCCGACTTTGTACCGATTACGTTCCCGTTGTCCGCACCTGCAGCGATTACGCCAAGGAGATACGCGTCGGAGGTATCCGCCAGCGCATAAGCGGCGCGGCCCATAGCCGTGTCAATCAGGTCGCCAGCAGCCTGCACCTTGTCCACGTCGTCGATCTGGAAGTTGAAATATTTCGCCTGGTCGATTACCAGCGTCTGGTCGGTCGTCGCAAGGGTCTCCGGGGCGCTCATGTCGGAGTTCGCCGTATAGCTGGAAACGGTGATCGCGCCAATGGATCCGATATGCACAGTGTCGCCCTGGTTCTGGATCAGGCCCTCATAGTCGCGGTTCGCAAGGTTGGTTGCGATGTGGGACTTTTCCAGCGCGTACAGGAGCCGGGCGCTCCAAAGTTCAGGGATAAAAGTAGTGATAGCCATAAATCACATCATCCTTTCTGACTGTTCAGGGACGCTTTGATGCTGTCCCAGTTTTTGTTGATTTCCGCAGCAGACATTCCCCTGATGTCCGCCGCCGTATAGGATTTTCCGTTGTTGATCTGCGGGGGCGTGTGCGATTCAGCGCCCTTTGTCATTGTGGTCGAGATAAAATCCGCCCACTCCGTTTTGATGCTGTCTGTGAGCTTGGCAGCGTCCTTAATCGCACCCTTATCGTCAAGTTCCAGACTGTCCACATCAGAGACCTTCAACACGGATTCAATCCGCTTCTCGTTGATTCCAGTCGCTTTCAGGAGGTTCCGGTAGGCGCTTTCCTTAGCCGCCCTCGTCTCCTTCTTGGTCTGCTCGCTCTTGTAGCCTTCAAACTCCTCTTTGATGGCGTCATATTTGACCTTCCAGCTGTCTTTCTTGCCAGCCTCAAGGCCAGCCTGCGCGGTTTCCAATTCCTTTTGGACGCCAGGCAGTTTTTCCGCGTCTGTCCTGTACTTCTCGATATCCGCTTTCAGGCCATCCACGGTTTCGGTGTGGGCATCGATAATCTGGTCGATTTTCTCATCCTCGATGCCCATTGCCTTCAGCATTTTCCTTGTAAGTGCCATGACACTATCTCCTTTTCTTTGGGGGCCATTCTTCGCCCGCGATAGTTCTTATAAAGACCGCTCTCCTTCGCGGCATTTACCAAAAAAAGAGCCAACCGTCCGATTTTCTCGGATAGTTGGCTCTGATTGCCCTTTCCCCGGCCCCAATTAGCCAGGTGCTCTATATTTGATTGTTTTCTTGACCTCTAGAACGATGTACCCGTCACCATTTCGCTGTATCTGTACGTCGTTCCCTCGCTTCAGTATGGCCGCTATGGCATCAATAAGCGCCTTATCCATTTTTCAGCTCGCTTTCAATTATAGATCTGTATGTTTTTGCGTGGTCTGCAACTGCTGGTTTTAGGAACGGCTGCGCCTTCTGCCCGTCCGTGCGATGCCAGTTCCCCTGCTCATCCTGATACACCCACGGCGTAGGCCGCCCGCCGCCGCCCTCTGCGTATTTCCCCGTCCCGAGTTCCACATAAACGCCATACTCCACATTTGTGCCGATGTACGCCGCCGGTTCTGCGTCGTCAACGGAATGGGTGATACTGTTCCGCAGGTTTCCTGTATCGACAGCGCAAAGTTTCTTTGCATACCCCTCCACCGTCAGGCCGCACTTTTCAAGCGCACGAACAGCCGCCTCCTGCATGGTTGCAAGGACTTCTTTGGAGTTGTCATGGATGGTTATATTCATTTGGCCGCCTCAATATCGGATATCTCGCTCTGGAAAAAACTCACAATTTCCCCGCTATCCAATGCCAAAGCAATGCTATCCTCTTCGTCGTCTGTCTCTTCAGCATCATAAACCATGAGCGTATCGCCCACATAAACCTCTCCGCCTTTTGTTTCGAGGCGGATTCTAGGGCGCTTGTTTGCATAATCCCAAATATTAACCATTCCGCTTCTCCTTCTCAGGCGGAGCTGGGACAACGTGTGCCCCCAGCTTTGAATAAAAAATGCCAATACGTCTTGTGTCGTGGTATTCGTCGTTATCGTAATACCGTCCGACCACTTCCCCCACATCGCAGTATTCTATGATTTTTACGGATACTTGGCCGGTCTTTTTAATTTCAACAATTCCTGTTCCTGCATACTTATTCACAATCTCTTGCGCTTCCTGATCTGCAATCGTCAAGATACTTTGTGGCGTCTTACCTTTTGCGAGTCTGGATGCTTTGTATTGCTCAAATTGCGGCGTGCCTTCAATGTGCTTTTTCTGTTGCTGTGAACGTATCGTAGTGGAGATTTCGCCGCTTTCTATCTTTGCCTTTAGTATAGCAATATTTTCCTTGTTTTGCAATGATTTGCGCCATTCCATGACTGGCTCATCATTGATTTTTGATATCGGGCTTGCACTATATCCACGCTTCGATGCTTCCCATTGGGCAAAGGTCATATCCGGAAGCAGACCATCTTCCCCCCGCCGAAGTGCATCGCTTGTATCCACGCCGTCCACAGCGGCAACAAGCGTGCAGCGGCAGTTATACACCAGATACCCCGGCGCGGACGGGTCTCCAGGAAACATGATTTCCTCCCCGTCCACCTTAAAGGGCTTGTCGGGGGAAGCCTGCTGGCCATCCAATAGCGCATGCGCATGGCGGGTGCGGTTATCAAGCGTTGCAAGCCACTCTTTCTTCAGCTTGATCCCACTCTTCTCGGCGGCGTGATAGGTATCTATCCGCCCGGCATTCTGCGCACCTGTGACCGCTGTTCTGGCCGTCCTGATTGCGCTGTCCCGCTCCATTGCAGGGATTCTTGCCTGCAAATCGTCCGCAATGCCCTTAATTGATTTGCCCTGTAAAATGCTGCTTGTGACGGAGGCAGAAATCTGTTTTTTCCCATAGGCCAAATCAATGCCACGCTTGACCGCTCTTTTCGCTGGGTAATATGGCATCAATTCCGGGTTTTCTGCAATCAGGCGCTTTACGGTCCGCTCATCAAACAGAGTGAAATCGGCGTCCGAAGCAACTCGCTCAATGGTGTACGCAGAATAATTTCGATTCAGGCTGTAAATGCCAGGAGTTGCGTCGTTGACATACGCCACAGCCGTTTCGTTGGCTTTGGTATATCTTTTTGCCATCTTATCCCGCAGGGCTTCAAACCGCTCCCCACGTCCGATCTGATTCAGCCGCCACTGCTTATAGTCCTGCTCTGTCCACTCCTTTCCGTTCTGGACCGTGCCGATCCGTTCTTTCATTTCAGCATCCCGCTTGGCAAAGCTGTCAAAATAGGCGTTTACGGTATCGGTCAGGCTGTCTGAGGCTTCCTGATAGACGGATGAAATACGGCGCTCCAATTGAGACAGCTTCCGGTCTGTCTGCCGGTGCGCATAATCAGGTTTCGCCATCCTCCGGCTCCTCTTCCGTCTCATCGGCTGCCATGTCGAGCCTGTCGATGTCCTCAGCCGCCTTACGCCTCATCATTTCATCGTACTGGTCAATATCTCCCAGGATGGTCAAAAGCTTCTTGGTGGTATATTCGTCATCGTAGTATGGAGCGCCAAGCAGCACTGTCTGCGTTTCCTCCTGCTTGTTGATGATCTGGCTCCGCGTATAAGATGGCTCGTCCTCAATCCCGGCCAGAGACAAAATTCCGTTGATAAAATCCGTTACGTACCGCTCAAATTTGTCACATTTCAGGTCGAGCGGCACATAGCTCGCCTTGATTGCCGTTGCTGTCTGGTTCCCCGCGCTCACGGCAGAACTGTCAAAACACTGGAAATCCGTATATAACTTTTTCGTCAGAATGTCGTGCGCCGCCTGCGTCGCAACATATGGTGCCTCAATTGTGTGCGGGTCTGCTTTTACATCATCGCTCGTATGGGCAACGTGCGTTGTTTTCAGTCGTTCGATAAATTTCGCATCGTCCATATCATCCATGCCGCCGCAGCCTTGGAGCACCCAGTAGATCAGGTTCCCCTCGTCGATGTTGTTAATCATCCCGGAGTCAACAAGGTCGAGCGCGTCAATGGTGTTCCGCTTTCCGACAATCTCCGATTTACAGCGCCGCCCGTTTTTCAATGGGATAATCGGGAATCCAGGGTAGTTCAGGCCGTCAATGATTTCCGCGCCGTCCGCTTCGCTCTCCCTGACGATCTGCTGATACGCCCTCTTGGGCTTCAATACGGACATCTTCTTGCCTTTGGATTGCAAGTAGTCCGTATATCCGTCCAGTTCGTACAGCGTTGCCCGGAGCGGCTTGTCCGCCGCAAGCTGCCAGAAACGGATCCCGGCTTTCAGTGCGGAAGTTTCCTCGTCATACAGCGGTACAAATTCCGTGAACTTGAACACCTGAACATGATCCATGTTCCAGAACGCAAACGACACGCCGCCGATCAGAGCGTTTTCCACAGCCTCCTGCATACGCTGGTCAAAATCGTTGCCGAGTTGTTTCTTTGTGGACTCTTTTTTGAACGTAACGCCATTCCCCAACAAATAGCTGGTTTCCTGATCTATTGCAAACCCCAAAAAAGAGCTTGCAATCTTGTGATTTGCGGAATACATATCACGGTGCGCACGTCCCTGCATATCGTACAGAATCTTTTCGTAGCGGTTGATTGTCGGATTCAAGCCGTCGTAATACAATTCTGCGTCAACTGCGGTTTGATATGCCGCCGAACCTCTGTGCTCGTTGATCGCCTCAAGAACAAACGCCATGCGGCTGTTCTCGTCCTCTCCGGCTGAAAGCAAATCCTGGTAGAATTTCAATTCTGTGTGTCACCTCAGTTCCAGAGCGATTTATAATTGCTTTTCTCCTGCCAAATCCGCATGGTGTTTACAAAGTAGCGCGTCATGTCCATCGCGTGGTCGTTTTCCTTGAGTGGCTTGTCCTCTTTGGCCTTATCGTCCCACATATACAGACCGTACTCCTGAATCGTCCGCTTGCAGTTCGCGCACACCTTAATGACGCCGCTTTGCAAACAGGAGGCCGTGTGCGCAATTCCGTTTATCACGTCGTTGTTCGCCTTTCGGACGCTGAATCGGTGCTTTTGGTTGACCAAAGCAATGAATGAGGATGCAGACGGATCTATAATCAGTGTTCTGACCGGCAAATCACCGGCGAGTCGCTCCAGATCCTCGTAATACTCGCCGTCTGTACGCTGTGCGCCGCTTTCCCGGCCCGAGTGGTAAAACTCATCCACCTGGTACCAAACGCCGTCACACAGCCCCCACAGGCCCATCGCGGTTGGGTTCTGGATTCCGTAATCCATGGAGATAACGTATTTCCCGTATTCTCGCGGCTCATCCACTGCGATGCATTTCTCGTCAAACATTGGGTAAATAAGCCCCTCGGCCAGGCACCACTCGCCCAAAATATAGCGGTCGTAAAATACGCCGGAGTACAGCGCCTTTGTCCGCTCGATCATCTCCCGCGTCAGCACCGGGTTGTCCTCCAAAAGGAAGTGCAGGTGCCGCACGCCGCTCCTTGGCGTTTTGATCCACTCCTGGTAGAAATAATGCCCCGGGCTTTCCGGGTTGCAGTTGAACCAGTATTTGGGCCGCTCACAGGCGATGGCGCGGGCCATGGCCTGCTCCACAAACGAGCGCGGCATCAGTGCCACCTCGTCGAAGAGTACGCCCGCCAGCGTGATGCCCTGGATGAGCATGTAGGAGGACTCATCCTTTCCGCCGAAGAGGTAAAACCAGTTGACCTTCCCGCCGCAGCGCACGGTCAGGACCCGCGTGCTGACCTTGTAGTGCATGGAGTACGGAAGGTCTGCGTTCTGCTGGAGTGGCTGCAGCACGTTGCGCTCGGCGGACTGCACCGTCTTCCCGCAGATGCCGAAGTTGGTCCGGTCAAAGCGCTCCATGGCCCAGATCACAAAGGCGGCCACCATCACCGTCGTCTTCCCGCTGCGCACCGCCCCGTCGCAGATCAGCGCGTAGTCGTCCGACAAAACAAAATCCAGGATCTGCGCCTGTTTTTCCGACAGATGCTCAATTTGCATGGCGTCTCTCCCGGATCGCCGCGATCAATGCGCTGTGTGCGCCGGCCTGTGCGGTGTTCCCGTTCTCCTGCGGGTCGCTGCGCCATTTGCCCGGCCTGCGGTTCTTCAGCCAGAAGATGATTGCCGTGGTGTCCGGGATCACCTGCTTGACCGTCTGGATGACCTTCTTCCCGTCCTTCTCGCTGATCTCTATCCGTTCTTCCGTGTATTCGTAGCCAAGCGCCCGTTTCAGCAGGGCGTTTTCCACTTGGATGTCCACAACTTCCTTGCCCTTTTTTAGGGCCTCCGAAATCTCAGGATACTTGTTCTTCCAGTCATACAGCGTCGCCGAGGTAATACCCATTTTTTCAGCCAGCTGTTCGTCCGTCAGCCCGTCGCGGGCCCATCCCTCCAGTAACAGGAGCCCATCTGGTTCCAGCCACCTCCGGTACTTTCCTTTCGCCACAATCGGCTCACCACCTTTCGGGTAAAGCAAAGAACCGCCCCGCCGTAGCGTTGCAGCTCTTGGAATGATTGGTGCCGCCGCCAGCCTCATGCAGCTGGGAGCGGCATATCATGTCACTTCCGGCTCAGGACTACACCATTCCTTGTCGGCTTGATTTCTAACGTTTTATCAATTTCGTCCAGGTATTTGTCTCTCAGCCTTGCGGTATCCTCAGATGGGTGGATAGTCTGCTTGTAAAATCCTCTTGCTTCGTTTCTATTCAAGCAGATACGACCCTTTCGATAGGTTGGCATATTTTCACCACCGTTTCAGTTGTGGAGCCGAGAGGCGGTATTAAGCCGCCACACGTCCGCGACGTAACGGGCCGCCGCAGGCGCTTCTGCTACAGCACTCGGCATATTTTTGGTTATCTAATACAAGTGCTCATTAGGATCATAAATGCCAAATTCCAAACCATTCCATTAAGGTCGTCTTTCTGCTTTGCTTTGAAAGCTAAATAAGCATTTACAACCATAAGAACAAGGCAGATAAGTTCTGCAATGATTATGAGTACACCACTCACTTTACACCATCCCATTTTTGCAACTTTTTGTGCGCTTCCCGCTTAGATTATCACACGCCTGTGCCGCAACACCGGAGCGACCGGCAGCCAGTCTCGCATACAGACGCAGTTTTCAGCAGGCATTGTCATTCTCTCTGAGGGCTTGCGCTACGCTCAGATCATCCGGGCGCGACCCGGCCTCTGGAGGCCATCAGCAGGCTCGAACTGCTGCAACGGCATACACCGCTCTACTCATTCCTTTATGGCCGTATATAAGGCGGATTCCGTCTCTACACGCTCCGCCGGGCGCAGCCGCTTTCTACGTGTCGGCACACTGTGGCAGGTCATAGCTGCCATCGCTTCCGCCTCCATGACAGGCGGGCGGCATTTACCCTTCTCCGGCGCATAACGTCCGCTCTAAGCCTCCGGTATAGTGTCTTTCCACAGTCAGCCCGTATCGTGGGCATGCATCGCAAGGGTGCAGTGTAAGGCCTCTCCACCCTCATGCGGATGGTTGAGACGTATGTGGGGCCGGGCAGGAGGTAGGACCCGGCCCCAGTAGGGAAGGAAGGAAATGGATCACTGATGCACTATCAGCAATTACATAATAGCATGGTTTTTAGGCTCTGTTAGCTCAACTTTCGTAAATACCCCATGTTTTTTGCAACTGCTCTATAAAAGCGATTTTTTCGTCGTTTTACAGTTTCTCGGCTCATACAAAGCTTACTCCCTATATCTTCAAGGCTTCCGCCACGAGACCAAAAGTACAAGTCTACAACTTTCATGACCTCCTGTGCATACTGATCCTGCCCGATTGTCTCAATGGCTCTCTCAACCGCACGCAAATCGTCCTCTTCTCTCGGGGCCAGCTGGCGTATCGCGCTGGCCTCGGTCGTCCTCCCTGGCTCATGGCTGCCTGGCATACTGCTGTATCCAGCCGTTACACTGACCGCCTGCAGTGCCTGCTTGGCCTGTTTCAAGGCAGGGTAGGCCCTGATCGCCCGAATCACGTTCCCATGCCACCAGTTCTTTGGTCTGCTCATCCGTACCTCCTCATCTCCTCGACGCTCTCAAAATACTGCGATGCGTATCCTCCCGGCCACCACACCTCCAGCCGGACAAGCATGGCCACATGCCACGCAGGAGACGCCGGTACGACGCTGGCGGCCACTTTGCGCCCTCCGAGGGTAATTACCACCCTGTCCTCTTTCATGCCTCTCATGGCCCGTGAGTTGCCGGATAGCAAACACATCATCCGGCCCCATCACCGCGATATCTCCCTTCCCACGGCACAAAATTCTCGCCGCAGATCTGTTTCAGGCGCTCGTCCAGCTTGGCCTTGCTGTACTCCAGGTCTTTGGTGTCATCGACCGCCATGTTGGCGATCTCGGTCAACGCCTGTGAGTACGCATCCGCAAACTCCTTCGCCCGGCCCGGCCCAAGCTGCAGCACGTCGTTTGCGGCGATGAGCGCGGCATCCAGGCACATCTGGGTGTGCGTTGCCCGCGCCTGCACCACCTGCTGGTAGACCGCGCGCTGTATGTAGGCGGCATGTGCGTTCTTAGCCATTCTGTGCCTCCTTCCGTCCATCCAGCAAGCCAATGAGATAGGCCGCCGAATCCTTGACCGTCTCATGGTTTGTGCAGTTGGTTGCATCCATGTTGTGGATGTTCCCGATATTCCACATGGCACAGGCAAATTCGTGGATGCAGTCAGCGCAGGTCTTCATACGTTTAGCCATCTTCCGCCTCCTCAATTGCCTCATTTTCGATGCAATTAATCATGATCTACATCCTTTGCAATACAATGACAAGAGTAACCACACCACACACAATCAGGAAAAACGCTCCTGTACTTATCATCACTTTGTCAATCAGTTTCATGATCTATCTCCTTCGGCGGTTCCGGTAATGGCATCCAGTGCGTAATGTCCGTCTCCCCACACAGATGCGCTACCAACATGACGAGGACTGATGCCTACTCCTCTGGCGTGTTTCTTGTTTCTGAGCTGATACACGGTTACGTCGGACGGTTTGCATGGCAGCACCACGCACCTCCCCTCCCTGTCCGCCTTGGCCAGTTCGCGGAGGCGGTCAACCGGGATTCCGTACCGTCGTGCGGTAGATTTCAAATAGCCGGTCTCCACATCTTCGCGGATTTTGGCTATTTCCTCCGGCTCCAGGCCGGTGTCCTCGTAGGCAGCGAGGCGGTCTAGGTCGTATTCGTCGCCAAGAATGGCTTCCAGCTTTTCAAGACGGTTTCTCATCTCTGCGGCCTGTATGGCTGCCGTGTGGAGCAGAGCCACGATCCCCTCTACTGTGTCCACACCATCAAACATGGCATCGTACATCTCATCGCCAAGGGACTCCGCATCCTCTGCCTCGATGTTAAGGTTGTGCGTTTTGGATGCTCGACGGATCAACTCAACCAGAGTTGTATCGTCATAGTTCGGCTCCGGTCCTCCGCCTCCCTCCAGCGCTTTCCCGCACATAGGACAAAAATTGATCTTCCTACGACCTTCGCCAGCAGCGAACGAATTAGAGACTACCAACTCCCCATTGTCGATTTCAGCGTAGAAGCCATCTCCCCATACAAGGTCACAGGCTCCACCTCCGCACCAGGCACAGCTCATTGATTACGCCTCCTTCAGGCCGCGCCACTCGAATTGATTGCACCCATAGACGATCGTATTTTTATCGCAAAATTGTTCCTCGTCTTCTGAATTGTTGTGAACGCAACATTCGCACATACTATTATCCGCTATGCATATCATGTCCTCCACAGCAGCATCCCGCTCCAGAGTAACGCGATCCAGTTTAGCTTGTAGCTTCTCCAGTTCGGCTTTCGCCCTGTTTCGCTCTTCATAGGCATCCATAGCTGTCTTTTCCCACAGCTTGAAGTGTGTGTCTGCCGTCGTATAAAACGGTCGCATCTTATCGTTTTCGGCTTTCAGTTCTGCAATCTCATCACGCAAAGCGCACTCATCACTCAACTGTTCCTCCAGATTTTCGTACTTCCGGAGTTCGGCTTGCAGTTTCTCGATTGCGTTGGCGGCCTCATGTATTTTCTTTTCTGTGCCGAATGGCGCTTCTTCGCAATCGTAATGGCTTAGATTTCGCAAATCCTCGCACAGCTTCTTGCAGTCAGTCATATTTCTTCCTCCATCTGCACCCGTCGCACGCGCTGAGGTGCGCTCGGCGGCTTTCTGATAATCATTCAGCGTCATCTTTCGTAACCTCCAATTTCATAAAGCAACCCCAAAAGGTTTGCGATTTCTTTCCGCTGTGATGCCCGAACAGCGGCTTTTGCCCAATCGCCGTCCAAACCTTTTCCGCCGGGATATCGTACTCAGACCATTTGAAAATCAGCACCCCGTCCGGTTTTAGTACCCGCATGCACTCCAAGAACCCGTCATGTAGCATCTGCGGCCATGTTTCATCAAGTTTTCCATACTTTTTGACAAGCCACGCCGTGTCTTTTGCCCCGGTCAGATGAGGCGGGTCAAATACTACCAGGTGGAAACTATTATCCCGGAAAGGCAACGCCGTAAAATCGCAAACGATATCTGGATCCACGACACAATTACGGATGGATTTTCCGTCTTCACTTTTCCAGTATCCGTTGTAGGTTACAGACCGTTTGTCACAATACAACGCCGCGGGATGGTTTTTGTTAAACCAAATAGTGCGAGATCCGCACGTTACATCAAGGATTTTTTTTCCTCGGTACAAATCGCCTATGCTGGTCATTCTATTGCCTCCTTAACCACCGCATATTTTTTGTATCTCCCCTTGAGCGCCTTGCAGATGATGCTGTAGGCGGATTTTGGCGACCACCCCATCTGCTGCGTGATCTCCACAGCCGTGCCGGAGGCAAGCACCTCGTCCGTGCCGCCGTCGTAGACCGTGTAGTGCACCGTCCGTTTGTGCCGGTGCAGCCCTGCGGCGGGCAGGCCCATCTTTTTGCGCCACCAGAACACCTGCCTATCCGAGATGCCGATCTCCGCCGCGATCTCCCCGTCGGTGTGGCCGCTTCCGCTGAGTTCCCGGATGCGATGGAGCTGTTTGGTGGTGATCATCGTTGGGCCTCCGGCAGTTCCCACATGCGGATGTAGATTCCAGGCACTTGTGCCCAAAACTTTTCCACGACCAAAGACGCAACCTGTGCATCATCCCCCCAAAAGCCCTCCGCCGTCATGCAGTCCATCAGCAGCTTCTGCAGGTTGTCTACGTCGGGCTTTGTGATCCGGTATTCTCCGTCTGCATGCTCTCCACGCGGGAAACACCACTTGACCACTAATGCCACTCCACCTCGCGTGGGGTCTGCTGGTCGGAAGCGGCCAAGGTGTGCCCTCAGTTTGGCCCGGGCCAACTTCACTTCATCCGGCTCGTAGGGAACGGGCTTGCCATTGACCACGCGCCATTTCTTTTCCTGGTGTGTGACGGTGGGAACCTTTTCCATAGGCATGAAAAACTCAATTGGCATTACTTCACCTCGCTAAAGTGTCGTTTTTTGATTTTCCTCACACGTGCGCGTCTGTACTGGGCGGGTGTTCCCTCCCGTGTGTGGGGGCTGCTTATGAGCCCCCACACTTTAAGGGTGGGCACCCGTACAGGGGGCTTGCCCGACTGTTTATCTATACCTTTAGGTATAGAGGTCGCGGGCAGGCACCTGCCCGGCACCTGAAATTACAGGTGGCGGGAATGATTTCGGGAACGTGCCCGCCACCTGAATTTTTTCAGGTCACGGGAACGTGCCCTGTATTCCCGCGACCTAGGTCACGGGCAAGCGCGTCATCAGTCATTTTCATCCTCCGGGCATATCTTCATGGTGTTTTTGTCAATGATATACCCGAGCGATTTCAGGGAATTTCTTATAGTTTTTTCGGCTGGCGGAGTCTTTCCCATGGCCTCAGCGTTCTGCTTGATTTCATCGTAAAGCTCTTTCACGGTTGGGTATTCGTCGTTGTGGGAAAAGCGAAAATTTTCGATGGCCATATTATATTGGCTTTGCTTAGAGTCGCGCTGTTTCTCCGCTTTTTTTTTGCGAGCTTCCGCTCCCCGCTTCCAAATTGGCGCGTTCCCTTCCGGGTCGATGTCTGCCAGCGCCCCTGCCTCGTCCTCACGATGGATCGGATATGTAAACCAGAGATTGACCGGCGCAAATTTTGGAAATTCCCGCAGCGTCCCTTCAATGCGCCATGCAGTGTGGGCTTTCGCAGCCTTTCCGGCGGCCTCAGCGGCCTCCTGAAGGGCCCAGTATTGTTTGTCGCACAAGAGGCTCTTGCAGGCTTCCATAGAGCGTGTCTCGCTGCACAGGTCGTCCAAAGATACCTCTTCCAGCTTCCCCGCATTTCTTAATGCAGAGGAGCATGCCGCACAAACCGCATTGTTGATCTCGCGCTTGCGTAGGTCCTCAGACACCTCAAGCTCGATTAAGTCCAGCAACGCGTCCGGGTCACGCGCAAATACGCCGGAGCCGCTGGCACGGTCCATCGACCGCTTTCCGCCTTGAGCACCCTTCGAGTGATGGTGGCAGTAGATCACGGCGCATCCAAGTTCTGTGCAGACCTTATCGAACTGGTTGCAGAAGGCGGCCATCTGGTCAGCGCTGTTTTCGTCGCCGGTAATAACTTTGTAGATAGGGTCGATTACAACGGCGATATATCCTTTTTTAACGGCCCTGCGGATGAGTTTGGGGGCCAGCTTGTCCATCGGGACAGAGCGGCCGCGCAGATTCCAGACATCAATATCTTGTACATGCCGCGGTTCCCACCCAAGAGCCTCGTACACATCCCGGAATCGATGCATGCAGGAAGCGCGGTCCAATTCCAGGTTGACATACAACACGCGTCCCTGTGCACAAGCAAATCCGATCCAGGACCTCCCTTCTGCGATTGAGCAGCACAACTCAATGAGGGCGTAGGATTTTCCCGCCTTTGACGGCCCGGCGATCAGCATTTTATGGCCCTGCCGCAGCACTCCCTCAATGAGTGGTGGTGCCAGATCCGGGAGGTTATCCCAGGCGTCAGCCAGGCTTTCCGGATCCGGCAGGTCATCATTGACGCTCTCGATCCATTCCTTCCATGCCGCCCAGGATGCCTTGCCCAAATTCACGGCCAACAGGTACTGCTTATGCCCGTTGCGCAGCACGCCGGGCATGCGGGACAAACGGGATGGATTCCGGTTCTGCCGGTCAATTTCCAGCCCATTTTTCCGGCATACCTCATAGAGATAATCGACTCGCTTGCGGTACTCATCATAGGTTCCGGCGTCAATACGCACGATAGCGTGGAGGCTTTTCCCTCCGGAGTGTACCAGGCATGCTACCGGCAGCTCCAGTTCGCGGATAATGGCATTTTGCTCCTCGATCGCCATTGAGTCCGATTCCACCAGCGCATAGCGGAACTCCGTCACGTTTTCGTTTTTGCACCCTTGTCCGTCCAGAGGGTTGAAGCGGATCCAGGCTCCCGCGGCTGGATTGTAGTCGCCGATCACCCGTCCAATGTCGCCGTTGCAGCGGCTTATGCCAGCGATCAGCTCTCCCGCAGTACGGTCCCAGTTCCCCTTGGTTGGGAGATACTTTCCGTCCTTTTCCCATGTTTCCGTGACGTATCCGACATTCTCCCCCGCTTCAAACAGGGTCTCAAGGTAAGTAATCAGATCTTCGGCTGGGGACCAGTTATCCGGCTCTGACACCTCCTGGCCCTCCAGCCAATTCCGGTTGATCACCACCAGGTCGCTCCCCGAACCAATGGCGTCCCCCCAGTCCAATTCATGCCCGCTGCCATTGGGCCGCCACCCACGGTCTATAGCCATTTGCACGATCGTTCCGGCTGTTATAGGCGTAGCAGTCCCACGGAAGGAGTTCCACTTCCGGGCACACTCGCCTGGATGGTAGCGCTGCGGATCGCGTCTGCTCCACGCATCCCAATCTTCCGGCCTGTATCCGGCCTCTTTCAGGCCCATTCCAACCCCTACCCAGTCCTGATAATTGAGCGAGGAAGGGTCGATATGCTCCAATGCGTCTCGCAGATCAATGTCTCGTTCCATGCACTACGCTCCTTGATAAGTAGTTGGGTCCACGCTTGCCGGTATCTTCCACCCGTTTGCGGCGATCCGGTCGATTAGATGTCTTGCGTGGTCGAACGACCATGTCCCTACGTGCTGGAATCCACGTCCCTCCAGGAAGCGGATCTGTTTAGGTGTGGTCAGTCCGGCTTCCCGTCGCGTGCTCAAGCGGTCCAGGAGCAGTTTTGCCTTCCCCGCGTTCTCAATTTGATCCGGTAGGATTCCAAGCTTCTCCAACGCGTTCTTTTGGGCGTCGCTGGGCGGTCCCATCTCCCAGCCGAAGGCCGGCACATATCCCGTCAGGTCCTGTGCCTGGATAGACATTTCGAATTGGAGCGGATCTACCAGCCGCTGTTTCCGGCGGCGCATTTCATGGAGCTGTTTCGCCAACGCTTCTTCGCGTTGGGCAACTACGTCCTCGCTGGCCTTCTGCTCGGCCTCTTTAATATCGACGGGGCATCCGGCAGCCTCAATATTCTCGGTCATCTTTCGCGCGACATCCTCGTTCTCGCAGATGAGATTAGCGGGGTGGCACAGTTCATGCCGTTCTGTGTGCCACAGGAAGTCCAGGAGGAGGAGGTGGTCCTTTCCGCGAAACAGCCGGGTCCCACGTCCTACCATCTGGCTGTAGAGGCTGCGCACCTTTGTTGGGCGCAGCAATACGATGCAGTCCACAGACGGGCAGTCCCATCCTTCCGTGAGCAGCATGGAGTTGCAGAGCACGTTATACTTCCCTGCGTCAAAATCCCGAAGGATCTGTGCGCGGTCATCGCTGGTCCCATTGACTTCAGCCGCCTGAAATCCGTGCCGGTTCAGTATGTCGCGGAATTTCTGGCTTGTCTTGACCAGCGGGAGAAACACCACCGTCTTACGGTCAAAACAATACCGCTCCATTTCGTCTGCAATCTGTTCCAGGTATGGATCCAGGGCTGTCCCGAGGTCGCCCGCCTTAAAATCACCGGATTGGACGCCAACGCCTGTCAGGTCCAGCTTCAGAGGGATCGTGAGTGCCTTGATCGGCGATAAAAACCCGTCGCGTATCGCTTTCGGGAGGGAGTATTCGTAGGCCAGGGACTGGAAACACTGTCCCAGGTTACGCATATCGCCCCGGTCGGGCGTGGCCGTCACGCCAAGCACTCTCGCATCGCAAAAATGATTCAGGACACGTTGATATCCATCGGAAAGTACGTGATGCGCCTCGTCCACGACAATCGTCTGAAAATAGTCGTGCGCGAAACGGCTGAGGCGCTTATCACGCATCAGGCTCTGTACGGACCCGACCACCACACGGTACCAGCTCCCAAGGCAGGATTCTTCCGCCTTTTCTGTGGCGCAGCGTAAGCCGGTGGCTTGCGCCAGTTTATCGGCAGCCTGTTCCAGCAGCTCTCCGCGGTGGGCCAGGACCAACACCCGGTCACCGGCCCGCACGCGGTCCTCAATTACCTTGGAGAACACGATGGTCTTTCCGCAGCCCGTGGGTAACACCAACAGCGTGCGGAGGATCCCTGCATCCCACTCCCCAAGGATGGCCGCTTCCGCCTCACGCTGATACGGCCTCAGATCCATCAGAACTTACCTGCCTGATAAGATGTTTGCGCAGCAGAGGCAGCCACAGGAGTGGGTGATGCAGTTGTCGGCGCGGGCGGAACGTAGCTTTCGTCCGGCTCCAGATACTCAAGCACCTCATTGATCGCGCGTTCCTGGCCCTTGTCATCGGTATAGGTGCGGATACCTAATTTCGCAATTCCGGAAGCGCCCGGCACTGCGTTCCAGTTCATGGAAATCCGTTCTCCATGCTTGCGCTGCCCGATGCAGGTAAAGAAGGCGCACAGACGCCATTCCACACTGCTGTGCAGATACAGCTTGTCTTTGATCGTGGCGACGCCTTCCGCCCCTTTGAATTGGAGCGACATTACGGCCATGTTGCAGGGAGGGAGTTTTGCCTTTGCGCTCGGATTATACCGGGCGCGCTCGAAGTTCATAACTGTGAATGGATATACCCCTTCCGGCAGTGTAATGTACTCCTGTCCATCTTTCTCGATCTCACTGTCCCAGTCCAATTCAAAACCCTGATTGTTGATATCGCTCATAAATGCATACTCCTCTCACTTAAAAGGGAAGCGGATGCGCTTCCAAAATCATGCTGCAGACCTGATCCCAGGCCCCGATCAAAACGCCCGTAACAAAATCTTCCGGGTAATCCTCCAGCGGCATGTCCGCCGGGAAATAACCCCTGGCCCCCACGACGGCCTGAACTTCTGCCGCCTCAACGCCCTTTTCCCGCATCAGGTCGTACAGAGGACGCAAATAGGCTGGGAGTGTATTTTGATCTGGATAAACTGGAGATTCCTTTTTGGGCGGCTCCTGGGCAGGCGGTGTCGGAGCGGCGACCGGATTTGAATCTCCTTGTCCTTGCGCCGCATGAGCTGGCCGCCCTCCACATGGGATGTGTGTACGGATTGCATCGAAGTCAAATGGCAATTCTTCGCTTAAGCCATGCCGGTTCTTTGCGTCCCAGCACGGGTGGTGCGTGGTGTACATTACGCGCTTGCCGCCCTGAGCCTTGATCTTTCCATCATCTGTGCGGATGGTGTGCGTCTTATAGTTGGCAAAGAGGACCATATCCGCCCACTCTTTCAGCAGTGGCGCTGTAGTCTTCTGGAGCTTTAGTTCCCAGCGGTCATAGGCTCCCATTTCATCTGGCTGTTCAAATTTTCGCATTTTGGCATGTGCGGTCGCGACCACATTCATACCGTGCTCGATGACCTCTTCCAGGAGGTTCAGCAGCCGTCCGAAGTCTTCTGCGAGATAAATGTATCCTTTGCCATAACCGAAGTCTTCGATGCCGGGCTTTTTTGAGCGGGCACACAAGTCTGTGATACAGAGCTGCTCCGCCCAGTCTGCCGTATCAATGACCAGAGTGGCAAATTCCCCCGGATGGTCTCGGAAGTAGCGTACCTGCTCCATCAGCATGGCCCAGCTCGCCGGTCTTGGCGTCCGGGCCACATCCATGTGTTTGGTGCTCCCTTCCGTATCGATGAAAACCGGTCGGGGGAACCTGGCCGCGAATGTGGACTTTCCGATCCCTTCCGGGCCGTAAATCACAATCTTCAGCGGCGTCATTTGCTTCCCTGTGATAATATCCATTAAAATATCCCTGCTTTCCATGCAGACTGCTCGACCGGCGCATCGGAGCCGGAAGCATATCCGTCCTCAATGATAATGCTGCACTCGCCTCCAGTAGATACCCGTGTTGCAATGCATTGGAGGCCCTCCGATTCCGCCCATGCGCCGAACTCACGCAACGTATCCAGATCCATCTGTTCCAGTTTATCCAACAAAACGAACCCGCACTTGGGATTGATCGTTCGAACGATGGCGGCAGCCACTTTCAGCTGATCGCTTCCGCTCATGTTGTCCCAGCGTTTCCCCTGATAGGTCAACTCGCCATCCTCAACGGACAGCTCCGGGAGCGGAAGCTGCGATCTGTGCAGGAGATCGATCCGTTCATCACGGACCTGCTCGATCTCTGCTGTCAGAGACTCATACTGCCTGCGGTATTCCGCCGCGTCCATTTCTGCCTTATCTTTGTCCAGATTGGCCCGCACCTTCCGATTGACCGTTTCGATATTCTGGATATTGCGTTCCAGTTCTTCCGTGGATTGATCCAGGAGGTCGATGGCGTCCCTTCCGGCTATGTCACAATCGCGGCAAACGGCGTCGTATTTTTCCCGGAGCTCATCCAAGTCGCGCCGCAGGCGCTGTTTTTCAGCTTCAAGCTGCTGTGCCCTGGCGCGCTTACGCTGGTTTTCGCCGTTTTGGGCCAGGATATCCTGCTGCTGCCGGATCAGCTCGCTTACAGACACCAAATCTTTTGGTGCATCCGGGAAATACGCCATCTCCTTTGCATACTTAGCCTTCTGATCTGCGATTTGGCCGATTGCACGGCGCTGATTGTACAGTTCCGTCTCCTGCTGGTCCAGGGCAAACAGCTGATCGCCTACTCCGATCACCTTCAGCAAGGTCTCTGCTTTTTCTTTATTGGTTGCCTGGATGAATTTGGGGAGGTCGAGAGCCAGCTGTTCAATGAACTCGTTCAAAAGCTGCTGTCCGGCGCGGCGGCCATCTGGATCGATAACCTTCAAATCGCTGTTTTTCCCAGATCGCTCTACGACGATCCCATTACTCAATTTGATCTTCAGGTGAGGCGGAACGACGGAACCATCCCTGGCTGCCTGTGACGGGCGGAATTGGTCTCCGCCCAATGCCCATGCGATTGAATCCAGCACCGAAGTCTTCCCCTGATTGTTGCGCCCACCTATGATCGTCAGCCCGTTTTCTGCAGGTTCTACTTTTACCGCGCGGATCCGCTTGACGTTTTCCAGTTCAAGCGTATTGATTTTTACCATGCTTGACTTTTCTCCTTCCATGCCCTACAATAGGCTTGTCTTAGATTTCCTTTGCCGCCCTCCGGTCTGCATGCCGGAGAGCGGCGATTTTTATTGCCAGTTTACAGAGCAACGACAACCGATCCGTTCGAAATTTCGTCGGACAAGCGCTCCTCAAAATATGCCTTGACTGTTTCACGCGCCTTGAGCTTCCACATGCCTCCATCCGCCTCCGTGAACAGGATTCCACGCTCGTTGATACGAATGAGGAACTGCGACGCCGGTTGTTCCACCTCCTGGAAGGTGCGGTAGGGACGCAGGGATACAATTGGGCGGATGCTCTCGTTGGTCTGCAGGGCCACTCCGGTTTTTGTCACGACAGAGGTCGCAATACCATTGTCGTTGTAAGTGACCTTGGAACCGGTTGTGATGTCGGATAGGAGCTTCAGGGCATACTCTGCGTCCTGCGTGGGCTGGAATCGGGTACGGATGGCGATCATAGCCTCCTCGAACTTCATCATTTGCGCGCTGCCGTCCCAGCCAGGAACATCGGTTGCGGAAACTTCATACGGCTCTGTGCGGAGCAGGCGCAGGCCCTCCACAGGCTGACGGAAGCACCGCACGGACAGGTGAGTGGGCACTGTGATGTACAGAGGAAACCCATGGATGGCCCCCTCGGTGCGGATCATCTTCACCAGCGCGTCCAAGCTGTTCAGCTTGAGCGTGGGTGGGTAGACCGGTTTCGGATGGATTTCGGACACATCTCCGTCCTGCGTGATGCGGAAGACGCTGCCCTCAATCTCCCGGATGGTAGGCTCTGCAAGAGATACGATTTTTTCAATGGCTTCCTTTAACATGGTTTTTCCTCCTTACGCAAATTTGATGAGTCTGAGTACGGGCGGCGCGGACTGTTCGTCGCCGTCCAGGTTCATCTGCCCCGGAATTTGCGGGGTCATCTCAACTACCTGTACCTCACCAGTCCCGTTTTCGCCTGCAATATACAGGGTGGTGGTGAGCGGGTTAGTGGCCACGAGCGAAAGCTTCGTCCCAAAATTGACTGCAATGTTCCGTCTGCTGTCATCCGGGTTAAGCTCCATCGTGATCGTGATCTTGCGCTTGCCGGTAGCCTTTGTGTTCGGGTCTAAGATGTTGTCGATCACCTTGTTCATCTCGTAATCGACCTGCTCCAAAAAACCGCCGCGGGCCATTTCCAGGATCGATGTTGCAATGTTCTCCATTTCTGATGCTCCTTTCGTTATTTCCAGCGTCCCGCCGCCTCCAGGACGGCGTTGCTAGGGCATCCTCATCTGGGTCTTCGCCGACTACCGCGCTTGGTTCCGGCCTGTCCACCTTGACCGGCGCCGCGAAGGTCTCCGGCTCGGCGGCCTGCGTGGTCAGCAGCATACCCGCCAGCAAAGCTAGAAATACTGCCCATGTGATAACGGCTACCTTGAGCAGCTTGTCCATCATGTGGCCTCCTTTTTGGCGGCCCGCATTTTATTGCGCTCATTTTTGTACTCTTGCCAGCTCTTATAGTGGGCACAGGTTCCGTTTGGGTTTTCAAATCCTCCGGTGCAATAGATACCGCAGATATCTGTACGCATCCTGGCATAATAACACCAGGCACATATCCTTTCCTTTTTCACAGAGCGATTTCCTCCTGGGCGAATGGGTCATCTCGCCAACCAACTCCGATGTAGTCCAGCACATGTCCCCAGCCGATCTCATTCCCATTGATATCCTTGCCGATGTGGTACATCTGATAGTCCCACTCAGCCGGGTTGCTTCTGCGTAGGAGGTCAAACCGGTGAGGTCTCTTCTCAAGATGGATACCAAACCCGCACATGGAACAACCGGTACGCTGTGCCCCTGTGGTGCGCAGTGATCCGTCTGGCTCCCGGACAATCTCCCCGTAAATCTCCGGGACCGGAACATGGAGCTCCAGCGCCAAAGTAAGGATATCCTGCCGGTTAAAGATGGCGAAGGGACAGCTCCGTTTGGTCCCTTTCGAGACATAATTGCAGCCATTTATCATAAGTGCCTTCTGTCGGCGTCCTCCCTCGGAGGCCATAAGACCCATGTATGGGTATCTGCCGCTCTCCTTCGCGTAGTCATTGCAAGGTTTTTCCTTGAGATAGTAGCAGCACTTGTCGGAGACCAAAAAATCAGGAGTTCCGTAGCTTGTGCCTTCTCGTTCGTTTTCATATCCGCCGAACTTTTCCAGCCACTTCTGGGACATCTTCATCCGTGTCCCCTTCCGGTATCCGCCATATTCCCCTGTCTCACCGGTAATAATGGCGTGCCGGACGGTAGCGTTCTTCTCGCTCGGGCGCTGGAGCAGGCTAATCTTCCCCGCGATTTCTTTCGATAGCACTGGGAAGCCAAATTCCTGGATTACCGCCGACTTGCTCCATCGCCTCCCGTCGGAACGCGAGGCCGGTGGCAGACATGTGACCCCCAAGTCCTTATGTACCCGCTGGATGCTCCTGTCCTCCAGAAATGAAACGGAAACACCCGGCACGTTGATCCCAATCGACCGCAGGAAGAGCAACAGCGTAATGCTGTCAAGCCCACCAACCGCTACATAGCACTGCCCTGCGACTTCCGGGTGATCGTAGAACTCTCTGGCCCTAATTGCCGCATATTGTTTCTTGAACGCATAGTCTTGCTTTTGCTTTACCATGAAATCTGCGATCTTTTGCGCAGATTGATTCTCCGTCATACGTTGAACTACATTTTTCATATTCCCGCCGCCTCCAGCGCCCTGCATATAAGCCCCGGCGCCCACAGCGGGACGAGACACAGGGCCACAGCCAACAGCCCCGCCTTGGCCCGTCCCCGCGCCCTACGGCGCTCATTTCGGGTTTGGCTCATGATGCGGCCTCCTTCCGCCTGACCTCCAGGCCAGCCATCTCCAGCAGCTTCCAAAACGACTGGATCGGGATGCGCTTGTCTTTGCCTTGTATGATGTGCATGACCGTGGTTTTGCTCATGCCAAGCCCAGACCCGATCTGCTCAAGCGTCAGCTTGTTGATCGCCTTGTAACAGGCCAAGCCATCCCCGAGCATCTTGTTCTGCCGGTCGAGCTTCGCTTCCTGCCGTTGGGCCTCCGTCAGATATACTTTTGGCATGGTGGTTGTCCTCCTTTTTGTCATCCAGTCTCTTCGCCAGCCATTCCAAATGCTTGCAGATTGGCTTGCCCTTAAACAGGCACCGGCGTCGATGGATATAGGTATCGTTCATAATCCTCTGATGCAGGCGGCAAAATGCGGTCGGGTTGGGAGGCGGCCGCGGATGCTTGCGTCGACTCATTCTGCCATTTCCTTTCTTTGGTTGCGCTTGTCCATTCCGCCGTGGTAAAATGTGGGCGAGAAGGGAGGTGAAAGCAATGACTGACAACGAAAAGCGCGCACACGATTTGGCTATTGCAATGATTCTGGAAATAGGAAAGCTTAAGACGGAATCTGCCATAGCCTCCGGCGAGAAGAGCATCCACATCGACTACTTTGAGGAATACATGTCCGCATATGAATTATCCCTCGCGGCGTTCCGCAAGCGGTTCCCTAATGCTGGCTAATTCTTCACCGTCAACCAAAACCTTCGTTTCTTGAAATTGCCGCTTTTGCAGCTCCAGTGCAAGGGCGGCGATTTCTTTTGCTTCCCCACCGGTTACGATAATGACATCCACGCATTCTGCCTCCTTACTGGTTGAGTAGATTGTCTAGCTTGCTAGACAACTAGGGTATAAAAATATCGCTCACTTTGCGTCCAAGGGCGCTTGCAATTTTGATTAAGGTTTCGGTGGTCGTAACGGAAAGTGTACCATTTTCAAGCGCTGAAATCGTTGCCCTGGATACGTTTGACCGTCTCGACAGTTCTTCTTGGGTCATCCTTAGTTCTCTCCGATATTCTCTAATCTTGAACGGCATGTGCCTCTTGCCTCCTTTCACACTTAGTCTAGCATGCTATACGATTTGTGTCAAGCCCATTTTACAAATTTTCTTGACTTTTCGTTCAGTAGGCTGTATATTATGTTTGTCAAACAAAAGGTGGTGGCTATCATGACACTCGGCGAAATAATTAAGAATTACCGCGCTGAGCACAAAATGAGTATGGACGCTTTTTCCCAGAAGGTAGGATTAAGCAAGGCATATATTTCTATATTGGAGCGAAATTTTAATCCATCCAGCCGGAGAGCTCCGGAGCCTACGCTCGATGCGATAGCCGCAGTATCGGTTGCAATAGGAATGGATGTCAACGAGCTGATCGCAAAACTTGATCGAAAGCAAAAAATAAAGCTCCCCACCGTTACCGATGAGGAGCTTTTGGATGATGAGCTTATAAGCCGCCTTTGCCAATTAACTCCCGAAGAGATGGAGAAGGTTGACGCTTTTGTTCAAGGGCTTTTAGCAGCTCGTTGAGTCTTATTTTCTCCGCGAGTGACAGGCGTTCAATGTATTCCCTTGCTTCTGTTCGGGTCATGGCTGATGTACTCCCTTCCACGGGAGCGCTTCCGTATTTTTGAGCTCTGG
>OLGB01001068.1_pt1 | contig 34823 bp, 29 predicted proteins | sample 1605691 | NCBI WGS metagenome assembly OLGB01 (sample SAMEA3888925, study PRJEB22519) | human gut metagenome | biome: human gut; feature: human-associated habitat; material: faeces | place: Denmark | collected 2010
ATAAGAAATGTATGCGGATTTTCGAGCATACATTTCTTATGAAGACAGGTTCTAATTTTGTGCAGCTTTTTCAAAATACTGACCTATGTCAATTCGCATCATAGAATACGCGGTAGTTCTTCTCCGAATGTGAGTAAACGCTCATTACCAAGCCGATGCTGATGAACATACTTATCATCGAAGTGCCGCCCTGGCTGATGAACGGGAGCGGAACGCCGATAACGGGCATTACAACGAGCACCATTCCTATATTGAGTATGCAGTGGACGAATATCATCGCGAAAACGCCGATGCAGATGTTTCTTCCAAGCTCGTCCTTGGCGATAGTTCCGTCTGCGACAATTTTAAGGCAGACATAAGCCATCACCGCAACTAGGGCAATACAGCCGATAAAGCCGAAGCACTGACCCACGAATGTGAAGATGAAGTCGTTCTGAACATACGGCACGGGGACATATTCGTCAGCGTGAAGTCCCTTTCCGAAGAGCTGACCCGAGCCGAGCGCTAGCCTGCCCCAATACTGCTGATAGAAAATATCGGCATACTGCGGGTCATTTATAGGGTCTTCCTGAAAAAGCACAAGGAAACGGTTCTTCTGATGCGGCTGCATTATCTTTTCCCATATAAACCAAATTCCGAACGGCGCGGCGATAAGAACGGGCAGGATATATTTCCACGAGATACCTGCGGCAAATATCATAAACGCGAATATCATAAGGAAAACAATAGCCGTTCCGTCATCGCCCTGCAAAATAACAAGCAGAACGGGTATTGCGCCGTGAACGCAGAGCAGCACCACATTCAGAAAGTGGTTGATGTTGTCCTTTACCTTGTCGAGATGCACGGCAAAGGTCATTATGAACGCAATTTTGAGGAACTCGGACGGCTGCATCGTCGTAAAACCAATATCTATCCAGGCTCGGTCGTCAACGCCTTCGTGCGGCTGATAACCGAGCGAGGTGAACGTCAGCATCGTCAGACCCAGACACAGCGGAGCATACAAAAACCACAGCTTTGTGAACCAATGGTAGTCCAGCCCCGACATTATCAGTGCTATCGCAGCACCCATACAGGAGGCGATGAACTGTATCTTATACATACTTGTTTCCTTTGAAGTAACACCGTTCGTGACGAGCGTGTACATCATCAGCACGGAAAGCGCCGCCAGACCGCATACCGCGATAAACAAGCCCTTGTCCAGCTTGCGGAAATATCTCACCACAGCGCCGAATATCGTCTTTATCATAATAAAATTCCTTTATTTTGTCATTAAAAGCGGCACAAGGCTTTGTGCCGCACTTATTCTATTATATTATACAACAGAATTTACGGCTTTTCAATAGGTAATTCACAAAACCTGAAATTTTAACTTGACCTCAATAACTTTTCCTTCACCCGAACGACAGCTTTACATAATATATATCAAAGGAGATGAGATAATGAAAACATATTTCTTGGGCGGAAGCTCGCCGAGCGGATTTTCACCTGCATTCGGGGATGTTATTTCCGACACTGACAGCTTCACCTACATAATCAAGGGCGGACCCGGCACGGGAAAATCCTCGCTTATGAAAAAGCTTCTTGCCGAATTTGCCGATGATGAAAACGAGCTGTATCTTTGCTCGTCCGACCCCGATTCAGCCGATATGGTCGTGCTGAAAAAGCAGAAAGTGAACTTTATCGACGGAACTGCTCCGCACGTCTGCGATCCCGAATACCCCGGCGCGGTGCAGGAGATAGTCAATATGGGCGACTGCTGGGACGGTGACAAACTCCGTGCCTGCAAAGATGAACTTATCGCTGCCGACAGCGAATACAGGCAGTTCCACGCGCGCTGCCGAAAATGCCTTGCCGCGGCTGCAGCAGTTCTTGCCGATACGAGAGCTATCTCGGACAGCGCACTTAACCTGCCGAAGCTTGACGGTTTTATAAAGCGGCTCGCTAAGAAAATTCTTCCTGCGAAAAGTGTCGGTGAGGGCAAACTTGTCTGCCGCAGGATATCCGCTGTCACGCCGAAAGGCTACCTCACGCTTATCCCCGAGGGCGACACGATATATCTGCTCGGTGATGATTTTTACAGCGGTTCGGAGTATTTTCTGCGCAGCTTTGCTTCTCTCGCCGTAAAAAAAGGCTTGACCGCCGAGGTGAGCGTCTGCACTGTACACGCCGATGAATTCTTCGAGCATCTTCGCATACCCGAGCTTTCGATCTCGTTTATTTCCTCGAACCCGATAAACAGGACCGCGCCTGCCGAGAAAATTTTCGTCAATTTTGATCGTTTTTACGATAAGCAGATGCTTTTCGTGCGGAAAAATCGTCTGAAATTCAACAAGGCGGCGGCAAATGACCTCGTTGACGAAGCTGTTACTGCGCTGAAAAATGCCAAGGCTGCACATGATGAACTGGAAAAATTCTATATCGATGCGGTCGATTTTTCAAAATCAGAAAAAATTTACAAAACGCTTTGCAAAAAGATAAAGATAAGGAATAATTGAAGCACCTGCGCAAATGATAAGAGAAACGCCGAAATTTCGGCAAAAAAGAAAAGGGAATGTGAAAATGGAAATTCTGAAAATAATCATAACATCTGCCGTTTCGCTGCTCGTGCTGTTTCTGCTGACAAAACTCATGGGCAGCAAGCAGGTGTCACAGCTGAATATGTTCGACTATATCGTCGGCATTTCCATAGGCTCTATCGCCGCGGAAATGGCGACAGAGCTTGATACGCCGATAAATTCGCTAACTGCAATGATAGTCTACGGTCTTATCGCGGCGGCGGTGTCGCTGATCTCGCAGAAATCTGTCGGAGCGCGTAAAGTTCTGACGGGGAAGCCGCTTATCCTGCTCAACAACGGAAAATTCAACCGTGAGAATATGAAAAAAACGCGTATGGACCTGAACGACTTCCTTATGCAGTGCCGCTCGCAGGGATATTTTGACATAAGCCAAATACAGACGGCTGTAATGGAGTTCAACGGCAGTCTGAGTATTCTTCCCATGGCAGCAAACCGCCCCATCACGCCGCAGGATATGAGTCTTTCCCCCCAGCAGGAGTATATGACGACCGCGATCATTCAGGACGGCGTTATAATTGAGGACAACCTCAAGCACACGGGCAACAATTATATTTGGCTCAAAAAGCAGCTCTCGGAGCAGGGTCATAAAGCTCCCGAGGACGTTTTTCTCGCCGTTTGCGACAGCAATAATAAGCTGACGATATATGAGAGCGAAAATTGACCACTTTATAATGCGCAATTTTGCTACACTAAAAAGGTACTGTCACAAAAATATGGCAGTACCTTTTTACTTTACACAAACAGTTATCTTTTAGGCTGTGCTTTTATTCATAAATTATTCCCCTTATTCAAACACCCAAGTCGGCAGCCATTCGAGCCAATGCACATATTCCCTATCCGCCGCCGTTCCCGAGATAACGGGAAAAAACATTACAAACAGCGCAAGCGAAGCACACAAAAGCACACTGCCGCTTCGCATCGGCTTTTTCATTTGCATAAGGCTTGAACATATCATCGGGCAGAAAAGCGTTATACAAACGAAATACTGGTAGATGAACACCGTTCTGTGAATGAACAGCCACGGCATAAGCATTGACAAAAATGCAATTACAAGCACCCTTGACGTTTTGCTTTTTTTCACTCGCCAAAGGTAAAAATTATGCACGAACGCTGCCGAACCGACCAAGAGTATCAGCGGATTTCCAAAAGTAGCGACCGTGCTTACACTATCTTCCGCGGCAGCTCTGCAAGAATCAAGAAGCGACTGTTTGTCGATGAGCCATTCGTACCACTCGGACGAATACGGGTGAGAAGCCTTTGCCCCCGAATGATAGGAAAACATAGCCGCAGAGTTGGAAACGGCGTGTTCGATAAAGCTTTTGTCGGTATAAACTTCGCTGAACTGAATATACGAAAGGCTGTAAACTGCGGCAGGAATAATTATGAACGATAAAATGCACACCGCAAAAAGCCTTGAAAGCATCGGGATATTTTTCTTCACTCCGCCGTTTTCCGCACATTTTTTAAATACATCTGCGAAGAAAATAACTGCTATCCCGACCGCCGCGTAAACACCCGTCCACTTTGTCGAAACGGCAAGAGCCGTCGATACTCCGCAGAGGAACAGCCACACATACTGCTTTGCCGGCGCTTTCTCCCTCGTGAAGCAATACATAAAAAAGAACATCATCAGTATGAAAAGCGCCGCGATAATGTCTATCGTCGCTATCCTTGAAAGCGTGTAATGCATAAATTCCGTGCAGAACAGCGCCGCTCCGATGAAAGCAATATCCTTTCTTCCCGAAATTTTTCGGCAGAAAAGATACATCAGCGGAACAACCAGCGTACCGCATACAGCCGAGGCGAACCTCCAACCGAACGGCGTCATTCCGAACGCTGCAATGCCGAGCGAAATTATCGTTTTTCCGAGCGGAGGGTGTGTGGTTTCATATATTGGCAGGTCGTTCAGAAATTCATAAGCCGTTCTGCCGTGGTAAATTTCATCGAACATCATTCCGTAATAATATGAATTGTATTCGGGGAAAAGCTCCTGCTCATCAAAAAGCTCCGGGTATTCCGCGCTGTTGACGGGCAATATCAACTTTCCGTCCGCACCGACAACGGCAATCTCATTAATATGGTATTCCTCAGCCTTTGTGAAAACAATGCCGATATAACGGGTCTTCCAGCTCATCGGGACGCTGTTCCAGCAATATGCCGTTTTCAGCTCCGCATCTTTTTCTGCCAACATCCACTCGTCCGTAACTTCGTTGAAAACGGACAGCGCGATATCCGCACCGCCTCTTCGCCCGAGGAAAAAGCTTAGATGCGATACTTTCGTATATTCTCCGAGGTCGAGAACTATCTCCCTATTTTCGTCCGAAAAATTCATCTGCGTTTGCGGTGCTTCAATACTTCCAAGTCGAAAGAAAACAGCCGCCGCATAAACCGCCGTCAGAACGAGCATCAGGATCAGATCTTTTATGCCGAATTTTTCATAAACGGAAGCAATAGAATTTTCAATATCAGAAGTTGCTTTTTTGATATTTATTCTGTCTTTCAAGAAGAATTTATTTCTAACTGCAAGAACTAAAGTCAAAACTAACGCAATGATTCCTGCCGAAATAAGTATCGTGAAGCATTTTTCACGGAAGCTTACAGCTAAAAGCGCAAGATAGATTCCACACGTCAGCAGGATATATCCGTTGAGCAAGTGTGAATCTGTCCGACCGCGATTTTTTACAAAAAAATATGCAAAAGCAAGCATCGTCGCGACAAAAAGTGAAACCAAAATAAGCCGCAAATCGCCGCTCGCCGTCCCGACAACGGAAAGCGGAGCGAACATATACAGTGCCGCCGCAGTTTTGCCTGCTTTTGTGCCGAACTTCTTATAAAAAACGAAAAAAACCATTGCAAGTATGAGCGCATCAGCCGCCAATGCAATGTAATTTTCAGCCGTCCTGTTTTCTGTCATAAAAAGAGGGCAAAGCCTGGTCAGCGTAAAAAAAACAATCATTTCAAAAGCTGTATATCCGCCGAAAGTGCCGCTGTCAAGCTTTTTCTTCAACAGGAAGAAATATATCACACACGCGATGCCCGTGTAAACAAGCACTGATATCAAACCGCCGCCCCCTTTTTTTACGATGTTATCTTTTACAAGTATATCACATTTATGAACGAAAGACAATATATTTTTTAAAACTATATTGACAAAGTCATCATGTTACTTTATAATTTTTTTATAAGAAAGGACGTAAAAAATGATACCTGTTTTATATATAGTAGTCCCCTGCTTTAATGAAGAAGCAGTTCTGCCGCTGACATCGGAGAGTTTTCTCGGTGAGCTTTTGTCGCTTATCCAAAAAGAAAAAATAAGTCCCGAGAGCCGCGTGCTTTTCGTCGATGACGGAAGTACGGACGGCACTTGGCGGCTCATAAAATCGCTATCAGAGCAGGACGAACACTTCTGCGGAATAAGCCTCAGCCGCAACTACGGACATCAGAACGCACTATTTGCGGGGCTTATGGAAGTGCGTGAGCACTGCGACATTACAATTTCCATAGACTGCGACGGGCAGGACGATATCTCCGCCGCCGAAAAAATGATCGATGAATATCAAAACGGCTCGGAGGTCGTTTACGGCGTGAGAAACAGCCGTGACAGTGACACTTTTTTCAAGCGTTTCACCGCCGAGAGTTTTTACAAACTGCTCGAAACAATGGGCGCAGAGGTGGTTTTTAACCACGCCGATTACAGACTTGTTTCGTCAAAAGTGCTTGACGGACTTTCGCAGTTTCACGAAGAAAATCTCTATCTTCGGGGAATTTTCCCTCTCATCGGCTTCAAAAGCAGTACCGTAGAGTATCAGCGGCGCGAAAGGCTTGCAGGGAAAACGCATTATCCCCTGCGGAAAATGGCGGCGCTCGCAGTTGACGGCGTAACGAGCCTTAGTGTAAAACCGCTCCGAATCATAACCGTGCTTGGACTTATCATCTCGGTCATAAGCTTCATCGGAACGATATGGGCGTTCGTTATGCACTGCATCGGTTCGACGGTTGACGGTTGGGCGAGTGTGACCTGTATCGTCTGCTTTCTTGGAGGAATTCAGCTTGTGAGCCTTGGCGTTATCGGCGAATACATCGGCAAAATTTATATGGAAGTCAAGGGTCGTCCACGATACATAATTTCCGAACGGACGAATGGAAAAACGACTATACGCAAATAGAAAACGGCAGCTTCCCGAACATGGATAGCTGCCGTTTTTATAGATTTATTCAACCTCAATATGGAAATTCGCCGAAATTTCAGGCAGCGGCAGACGGTATTTCTCCGCAAGCGCAGGACCGCAGGCATTTGAGCCTACTCCTGCCATTTGACTGTCGATGCAGACAACACTGCTTCCGCACTTTTCAAGCTCAAAATTATGCTTCTTTTCCGCAAGCTCCTCCTCGGTATATTCCGAAGCATTGAACGAAAAGCTTTCGCCCGAAGTGAACTTAACGCTCGTTTCTCCGTCCGAAATAAGCATATATTTGCAGCCGAAGTGCGAACCGTTTTCCTGCGGACGAATATAGTCCTCGTGCAGTTCAGCGACCGACGCTGTGAAATTTCCGATGTAGTCGGCGCGGTGCTTATCGCAGTAGCTTTCGCATGGACCATAGCCGAAATAGTCAACTCTGTCGAATCCTTTCGGCATAAAAAATCTTATTCCGAAGCGCGGCAGGAACGTTACCTTGTTCGAGAATTCCGCATCGCATTTTATGTCAAGACCGTTTGCGGAAACGAGATACTTCACGTCCATATATGCGAACGGCTGATGAATACTCCAGCCAAACGACTGGCGAAGCAAAATTTCTGCACCATCGGCAGTTCTTTCGACCGTCACACCGTAATTTCTGACCGTGTAGTCATTGAGGTGTGCTCTGTACCAGTCGGCTTTCATAACGTCATTGTCAACGGGTGCACGGAAGAAGTTGAAATACAGCGGCTTTTCGAGCAATTCTTTTCCGCCGGATTTTATCGAATCGAACGCTGACAGACGTTTATTGAAGTGATATGAAACCTCGCCGACGCTGATATTTACGAAGAAAATTTCGTCCTCAATGTTTATCTCAGCGGAATTTTTTGGCTTTTCCGAAAGCTTGGTTTCGTCACAAAGCTTCAACTGGTCGAAGCAGACTTCATAACCCTTTTCGCAGTAGGAAGTGTCAGCCTTTGACGTGAAGATGAAGCGAATATAGCTTTCTTCGCTGCGCTTTTCTGCGGCTTCGGGGACGAAAAATTCAGCTGTTCCCCTTGGCAAAAGCGTAAAGTCGGCCTTGCCCGATGCCGAAATCCCGCCGTCAAATGTTATTTCATAGCGACAGTCGAAAAGCTCGTCAGCCTTTGAAAAATCGAGATAGCTTCTGAAGATGAATTTTCCGTCAGCTTCGCCCTTTTCAACACGGACAGGACGGTAGACCTGCTTCACTTCGAGCAGACCGGTGTGTGGTGTTCTGTCGGGATAGGTCAGCGCGTCCATACAGAAGTTGCCGTCATTGTGCTTTTCGCCGAAATCTCCGCCGTAGCCGTACTTAGGCTTTCCGTCAGCAGTTGTGCCGAGAATACAAGCGTGGTCGCTCCATTCCCACACGAAGCCGCCGATAAAACGTTCGCTTGAATAGAAAGCTTCGTGATAATCTTCAAGGTCGCCGGGGCCGTTTCCCATTGCGTGGCAGTATTCGCAAAGCACGAACGGGCGGTGCTCGTCCTTGTTATCAAGGAAGCCTTTCATTCCGTTTATGTCCCAGTACATTCCCGAAACAACGTCAAGAATATCGAGTGGAGTTTCGTCAAGGCGGTGAGTGCTTTCGTAATGCACAAGCCTTGTATCATCGAGCAATTTTACAAGCTTCGCAGAAGCAAGCATATTTTCGCCGTAGCCGCTCTCGTTTCCGAGCGACCAGAACACAACGCACGGGCGGTTTATGTCACGCTTCACAAGCGATTCCGCACGGTCGCAGATCGCCGTCCTGAAACGCTCATCGCAGGCAAGCATCGCGATTCCGCAATAGCTGTTTTCGGCGCTCCACTTGAAGTCGTTGTAGACTTCAACACAGCCGTGCGACTCCATATCCGCTTCGTCGATAACATAAAGTCCGTACTCATCGCAAAGCTGATAGAACAGCGGTGAATTCGGATAATGCGATGTTCTCACGGCGTTGATGTTGTGCTTTTTCATAAGAATGATGTCTTTTTTCATCTGCTCGTAAGAAGCATAATAACCCGTTTCGGGGTAGCTGTCGTGGCGGTTCACGCCGAGGAATTTCACAGCTTTGCCGTTTATTTTCATAACGCCGTCACGAACGCAGATGTTTCTGAAGCCAACCTTTTCACCTATCGTTTCTTCGCCTGCGTTGATTTTCAGCGAATAAAGATGCGGATTTTCAGCCGACCAAAGCTTCGGAGCATCAACTTCAATGCTTACCGTTTCGCCGTCCTTTGCCGAGAAATTTGCAAGCTTATTTTCGCCGTCATAAAGCTCGGCTTCAACGTCACAGCCGCAAGGTGCAAAGATAAGCTTTGCCGAAGAATTATCGTCCGACAGTTCGGTTTTTACAACATAATTTTCAAGGCGTTTTTCGGGGCGCGAGAGAACATATACATCGCGGAAAATTCCCGATAATCTGAACTTGTCCTGATCTTCGAGATATGTTCCGTCACACCATTTCAGAACTGCCGCAGTTATGGTGTTTTCACCCTCGTGCAGAAGCGAAGTTATATCGAACTCCGAAGTGCTGTGCGAAACCTGCGAATAACCTGCAAATTCGCCGTTGATATAAAGGTAAATACAGCTGTCAACGCCCTCAAAAACAAGAATTTTTCTCATTCCGTCTGATTTATGATCATAGCTTCGGCTGTAAACTCCTACGGGGATATCATCGGGTACGAACGGCGGATCGAATGGTATCGGGTAGCAGACGTTCGTGTACTGCGGCTTGTCATAGCCGTGAAGCTGCCAGTTTGACGGAACGGGTATCGTTTCCGTGAACGGCACGGAAACAAAATCGTCCTCCAAGTCGATGATGCTGTCGTAATAGCGGAAGTTCCATTCGCCGTTGAGAAGCTCGAAGCGCTCCGACTTTTCCCTGCTTTCAAACGGGTTCTGCGCCTTTGCAAATGGGATAAAGTAGCAATGCTTTCCGAGCGTTCCGATGTGGAGCTGATGAGGGTCTTCGTGGTATATCATTCTGCTTTTGGGTGAGCCTTTTGCGGAGATTTTTTCAATATTCATATTATGACCTTTCCTTTCGCTGTATGTTATTACAGTAATTATATATCGTATTGACTTTGCCGTCAATAAATGATATTATAAAAATATAACAATATGAATATGGAGGAAAAATATTTTGTTCTTCTGTGATTACCCTATCCTGCGCGGTGAAAAGGAGCTTCCGCTGTTTCTTCTGAACATGGGTCAGCAGCATTGCCAGGATCACATTGTCCGAGCAGAGGGCTTTCCGAATCCGCAGATACTCTATTGCACAAAGGGCAGCGGAACTCTGCTCATTGACGGCGAATCTCATATTATCCCACCCAACACAGCCTTGTTCCTGACTGCGTTTTATCCGCACGAATACTTTCCGAACGAGGATATCTGGGACATACATTGGATAGTCCCCTCGGGATATGCTTCGGACGATATCCTGCGGCATTTCGGATTGACAAAACCGAGCATCTTCCCTCTTTCGGAAACGAAAATGCTTGAACATATCTTCCGTAAAATGCACGAAGCCCTTCGCGCGGATTCAGTTTTCGGGAACTACCGTGCGTCAGGCTTCTTGTACGATTTTCTTATTGAATTTTATCGTCTCATATCCGCTGAAACGGATTCGGGTGCGCCAAATTCAGCGCTTATGAAAGCCGTTGACTATATCAATTTCAACTTCGCATCGGAAATAACTATGGACGATCTCTGCGCCGTTTCGGGCGTGTCGAAGCAGTATCTTTGCCTGCTTTTCAAAAACACTTTGGCTTCGCGCCCTATGGAATACATCGCCAAGCGCCGTATACAAGCCGCAAAGGAACTTCTTATCAGCACGGACAAAGGCATCGAGGACATTTCCGAGGAAGTCGGCTTCTGCACGGCGAGCTACTTCTGCAAGCTTTTCAAACGTTATGAGGGAATGACACCGTCAGCGTTCAGGCGCTCGTAACTGCTCTCATTCAGACTTCGTTTTTCCGAAAAATCTTCCGACCAAAACGAAAAATACCGTTCCTGCCGCTATCTGCAAAGGGTATGTAATTACCGCTTCTTCGGGTATGAGAAACGCCAGCACGGACAGCGCCGCGGCAGGCGGAACAAACAGCTTTGCCGACTTCATAATCACGCAGACAATGAACATCGCCACCCCTGCCGCAACGAACATTTTCCAACCGAGCAACGAAAAAACGAACCTGCATACTGCTCAGATAAGCGCACAGCCGACTATCAAAAGCGTTATTGCAGCAGGCTTTTTCTGCACCGCGGAACCCTTTCGGCAAAACTCGGTGAATGCTACAAGAAGCGGCGGTGCAACAGCAAATCTGAATCCCGGCCCAACAGCCAAAACTATTGCAACACTGCCGATGAGCCACCTCACCGCAAGTAAGATTATGGCGTTTTTATCGGACATAGGCTCGGGCGAAAACTCCGGTTTTTCGGCTACCCCAAGCTTCTCAATAAGCAGCCTTTCCATAAGTATAAGAAACGTCAGCACAGCCGCCGCTATCGGATATATCACCGAATCCGTTCCGAGCATAACGGGCAGAACAACGGACGAGATAACGGGCGCAAAGGTCGTTCCCGAAAAACGGAACAGCAGCGAAGCCGTCAAAAACGCGATGCAAAGCTTCACACTGAGCGCAAACGGAACGAACATCGATATGAGCAGTCCCATTACCGAGCCAATGCATATCAGCACAAACAGCCTCAGCTTACTCGTTTTCCAAGCGAATTTCGGCGCAATGAGCGCACCTGCCGCGATTGCCGCTATCTCAGGGAAAAGTATCTCTTTTTCGCCCGAAAGCTCCGCCGCGGCTGTCATAAGCATAACTGTCAGGACTGCAAGCGCGGCAGGCAGGATATTTTTCATCTGCTTTGTCATTTTTTTACCCCTTTTTTTTAATTATAGCACACCGTTTCGATTTTTTCAATCAACTGAAAACAATATTTACACCAATTTAAAAAAGCACCAAAAACTGAACCGACTACAATCGTTAGATTTTGGGTCTAACTTTTGGGTACATATCATAAGGGAATCTCTAAAAACCTCCCTCACGGCAAATTTTCTACGACTTTGCACATCTTCCGCGTTAGCGAAACTTGAAATACATTCGGAATGTATTCCGTAGTATTATACTGCGTTTCGCTGCCTTGAAGCTGCGCAAAGTCCCAACGAAAATTTGCGAATAATACGAAGTATTATTTTGTTTCGATTTTTAGAGAACCCCTTTATTTTATTAGTGTTTAGTATTATTACTTTTTTGAAAAAAGTCCACTTCGCGTAAACATTCAATATAAATGCCTACTATTTCACTTATATTTTGTATGATTTAAACAAAATGTTATTTTACCCAAATATTTTTCCTAAAAAATTCTTGACAAATCAAAATTATATGCTATAATAAAGCCATACCTACAAAACATATAAAGTTAATATGTAATATAGGAATACTTGTATAAAGGAGAAAACGCAGATGTGCCGCTTAAATATGATGTGCTGTAGAAGCTGTATGAACTGTATGGATAAAAAACCGCCCTGCGCCTTTGTATTCCGAATGTGACGCTCCGTCCGATGAACAAGTTATGGAATTATGCGCAGCAATGATGAAATGCTGCGCTTTTTTATTTGAAAAGGAGAAAAATTATGTCTGCCGAAAAAGAAAAAATACCTGCCTGCTCCCATAGCTGCACAGACTGCGGCGTTCTCAACTGCCTTAAAAGGAACGGCAATTATCCCGAATTCTGCCCGACTGCGGCTCTCACCGAGGAAGAAATAAACGAAGTCACCGACCTCTACATAAAGAACCGCACGAACCGCAAGATCGCTATTGCCTCCGCTGAGGTCGAGGGCGGTTTCTACGGAAAATACACCCGAGTAGAAGAGATAATCGAGTTCGCGCACAAGATCGGCGCAAAGAAGATCGGCATTGCGACCTGCGTTGGTCTTATCGAAGAAAGCCGCATCTTCGCAAGAATTCTGAAGCTCAACGGCTTTGAAGTCTACGGCATCGGCTGTAAGGTCGGCTCGGTGAACAAGACAGATATCGGCGTTGCCGAGGAATACACCTGCGTAACGGGCAAGGTAATGTGCAACCCTATCATGCAGGCAAAGCTCCTCAACAAGCAAAAGACCGACCTCAATGTTGTAGTCGGACTTTGCGTTGGTCATGACAGCCTTTTCTACAAATACGCAAACGGCATCACGACCACCCTTGTTACGAAAGACCGCGTTCTTGCCCACAACCCCGTCGGCGCACTTTATCAGGCAAGAGCTTATTATAAAAAGCTTCTGCTCGCTCCCGTCGGCGAAGAACCCGATTTCGGCGACAGCAAGGTTGGCAATATAAAGTAACTGCTAAAAATAAGAACCTGTCTTCATAAGAAATGTATGCGGATTTTCGAGCATAATTTTGTTGCAGACAAGGCAAAAATCCGCAGGCGTGCTGCCGCACGGCAAGGATTTTTAACGCAGTATGCAGCAAAATTTGCCGAAAAGACGTGTGCATATGCTTATGAAGACAGGTTCTAATACAGAACGAAAGGAAACTTCAATGAAAAAGACCTTGTTCCGCTCGGGGATACTTCTTCTTTCCGCCGCAGCCGCAGAGATAGTCGCTGTCGCAGTCCCCGATTCATCTAAACATCAAGCCGCAAAGCACCCCTACTTTGCGTGGCTCATAATCGCAGTTACCGCTGTATATTTTATCGCGGCACTCGCAAACCATTTCAGAAAGGGCGAAAAATCCGACAAGGATATGCTTTTCTACAGAGCGCCTTTCCTTGCGGGAGTTTTCCTTGTGCTGAATATACTCAACATTGTAACTGTCAAGGCCGCACTTCTCCCGACGCTTTATTTTCCGTCCCTTGACCGTGTTTTCGGAACGCTTTTCGAGGACAGCGAGCTTATCTTAAAGTGCGTCGGCTACTCCTCCGGAATACTTTTGGCGGGCGTTTTCGGCGGACTTATCGTTGGCTTCCTTATGGGTGTAGGCATCGGTTTCAGCAATGCTCTTAGCTACTGGATAAATCCGCTCGTCCGTATCCTCGGCCCTATCCCCTCTACCGCTTGGATACCGATTTTTCTTCTCGTTTTCCCGACAGCGAGAGCCGCAAGTGCTTTCATCATCGGAATTTCGGTATGGTTCCCGACAGTCGTTCTCACCTCGAGCGGCATCTCAAACGTAAAAAATTCCTACTTTGAAGTTGCATCAACGCTCGGCGCTAATCACTTTTGGAAAATCTTCAAGGTAGGCGTTCCTGCGGCAATGCCAAGCATCTTCCTCGGACTTTTCAACGGTATCTGCTCATCGTTCGTAACACTTATGACGGCTGAAATGATCGGCGCAAAGTACGGTATGGGCTGGTACGTCAACTGGCAGAAAGAAATGATGTGCTATGCCAACGTTTACGCAGGACTTATCGTTATCGCGGTGCTTTTCTACCTTGTTATAACCATTCTTTTCAAGGTAAGAGATAAGGTACTGCTCTGGCAGAAGGGAGTTATCAAATGGTAGGAGCAATTGAATTCAAGGACGTTAAAAAGGATTTTAAGCGTCCCGACGGCGAGATCGTTCACGCTCTCAACGGCGTTGACTTAAAGATAGATCAGGGCGATTTTGTCTGCCTTATAGGTCCGTCAGGCTGCGGAAAATCAACGATGCTCCGCCTGCTTGCAGGACTTGACACTCCAACGGACGGCGCAGTTTTCCTTGACGGTGAAAAGATAACAAAACCAAATTATGACCGAGGACTTGTGTTCCAGGACCCGAACCTTTTCCCTTGGCTGAATATTTACGACAACATTTCGTTCGGACTTAAAGCAAGACATATTTTTAAAGAAAAGCGTGACACTGTAAAGGAGTTCGTTGACCTCGTCGGATTGAGCGGATTTGAAAAGTCCTATCCGCATCAGCTTTCGGGAGGAATGTGCCAGAGAGCCTCACTCGCAAGGGCGCTCATCGGACACCCAAAGGCTCTGCTCCTTGACGAACCGCTCGGTGCGCTCGACGCTTTCACCCGAATGAATATGCAGGACGAACTTCTTCGCATAAAGGCTGAGCAGAATATGACAATGGTAATGGTAACTCACGATGTTGACGAAGCCGTTTATCTCTCGAACAAGATAGTTGTTATGTCCCCTCGCCCTGCAAAGATAGAGGAAGTTCTCGAAGTTCACCTTTCGAGTCCCCGTGACAGAAACAACCCCGAATTTATCCGTCTGAGAAATGAAATTCTTAAAATTCTCAACTTCGCAGGAAGAGAAAAAGACGTTGAATATACTATTTAATTATTGGAGGAAAGAATATGAAATTCAGAAAAATTGCCGCACTGCTCGTTTCGGCGGCGCTTGCACTATCCTTTACAGCCTGCTCGCAGAAAGACAGCGGCAGCGATGACGAATATGTACTCAAAATCGGCGAAGTTCAGGGCGCACTCTGCCATGCTCCGCTTCAGGTCGCAATGGAAAAAGGCTACTTTGACGAAGAGGGCATAAAGTGGGAAAGAGTTGACTTCGGCGGCTCGGATATTCAGGCTGCTCTCGGTTCGGGAATGATCGACTGCGGCTTCGGACTTGTCGGAAAGTTCATTCAGCCTATCGAAAACGGACTTAACATGGTCATCACCTCGGGTATGCACACGGGCTGCACAAAGATACTCGTTCGCGCAGATTCAGGCATTGAAAGCATTGCCGATTTAAAGGGAAAGACTATCGGCGTAAGCTCGCTCGCAAGCTCCGAAGCTATTACAGCAAAGCGCGCACTCAATGCTGCAGGCGTTGACATCTCCGCCGATTCGGGCGAAGTTTCATTCGCTGTTTACAGCACCACCGACCAGCCTGTTGCGCTCATCAACGGCGCAGTTGACGCAATCTCGACACCTGACCCGGTTGCAACGAACGCAGAAAATGAATATGGTCTGAAAGTTCTCCTTGATACCGCTGTGACCGAACCTTATGCGAGCGAATACTGCTGCGTAAGCTTCGTTTCGTCCGAGCTTGCCGAAAAGCACCCCGACATCGCAGCTGCTTTCACAAGAGCAGTTCTCAAAGGCTCGTCTTTCGTTGCCGCTAACCCTGAAGAGGCAGCAAAAATACAGATCGAGGGCGAATATGTCAGCGGTGATGCTTCCGCAAACGCAGAGATACTCAAAAGCTACAAGTACATTCCAAGCGTTCAGGGCGGTTATGATGCACTCGTGAACGTTGTGAACGACCTCCATGATATCGGTATCCTCAAAGCAGAAACAGACGTTGATGCACTTATCGATCGCTCGTTCAAATTCTTTGACGGCGTTCCCGACAGCTACAGCGTTGAGGGTGAAAACTTCGCCGAAGAGGAAGTTCACGCAATAACGGCAAAAGCAAATAACGCAGAGTATCAGATGAATGACTGCTGCGGCTAATAAACCAAAAGCGTACACCTTTCAGCTTACGAAAGGTGTACGCTTTTTTACTTATCTTCCGCTTTCCTTTATCTCGCCCGAACGGTACGCTGCAAGAAGTTCTCTCAGATCGCTTATCTGTTCAAGCAGTTCCTTACCCTTATCCGTATCGGAGATATTCGCGCGGCGGTCAAGCTTTTCAACAAGGTGTATCGTAGGCGTATGCTCGCTCTCCCCTGCCACGAATGGTTTATGCTCGGCAAGGTTAAGGCTGTGCGAATCGTAGATGAGTGTATAGCCTGCGATGCCCGTTGCTTTCTGATATGCTTTCGAGATGCCGCCGTCAATGACGAACAGCCTGCCGTCTGCACGGACGGGACTTTCGCCGTTCTTTATCTTGACGGGAACGTGACCGTTTATGATATGACCGTGCAGAGGGTCGAGTCCGAACATTGCAAGTATCTGCCCGCAGACATCTGCCTGCTCGGAGAAATGGTAATAGTCGTTGTAATTCTCTTTCCAAAGCTCCTTATCATCGATGAAATAACGTTCAAAGAACGCCATTTTGTCCTTGCCGTAGAGCGGTGAGCAAGGTCCGCACCAGAGATACCAGAGGTAGTCTGCAGCGTAGTCCTTTTCCTCGCCCTCCTGCATAAAGTACGCTTTGTTCGCTATCTCGTCAAGCTTATCGAGCATTGCTTTGCCCGAATACTGCCTGCCCTCGATATTTATGCTTTGCAGTTCGCCGTCCTTATCGAGCGGAATACAGCCGTGGAAAAGCAGGTTTCCGTTTATCGTTTTATACATTGAGCCTTTGGAATAGAGAAAGCGGATATGCTTATTCAAACGGTCGCTGTGCATAAACGAATACGCAAGAACGGTCATAAGCTCGTTTTCCTCATCGGTGAGTTCAAGCGGGCGCTCGGGGTAAACTGTCGGGAAATTCATGTCGAGAAGCTTATACTTCTTTCCGCCTATCTCAACGGTATTATCGGTAAAATCCGCCTTGCCGAAAACGCTGTGTTCAGCCATACCCCATTCGGGGTGACGCTCGATGAGCTGACCCTCGAGTTTGAGCTGGATAATGGTTATAGCTTTGTGCATCTTCGCAACAAGACCCGTATCAACGGGATCATAGATGTTGTCGTCAAGTGTTTGCGGTGCGAAAAGTGCGCAGTCATCGTCCTTGTAGGTTTCGCCTGCGAATACGGCAAGCGCGCGGAGATTCAGACCGTAGCCGTCCTCCAGCACATCGAAGTTGTTGTAGCGCATCGAAATTCGTATAACGTTTGCGATAAGCGCCCAGTTGCCCGATACCGCGCCCATCCACGAAATGTCGTGATTTCCCCACTGGATATCAACATCGTGTATCTTCATCAGCTCGTCCATGATTATATCCGCACGAGCGCCCCTGTCATAGATATCGCCGATTATATGCAGATTATCTATCGCAAGCGATTGGATAAGCTCGCATATCGACTTGATAAAATGGTCGGCTATCTCGGTATCGAGGATAGTTTTGATTATTTCATCGTAATAATATTCCTTTACAACATCGTCCGTTACGTTGAGAAGCTCGTCAAGGATATAGACCATATCCTTTGGTGTGCGCTTGCGGACTCTTGAACGCGTGTACTTTGCCGAAACCGCTTCGCAGACGAGAATGAGCCGATATATCGTTATTCTGTACCATTCATCGGTGAGCTTTCCCTGATGATAAAGCTCCTTTAATTTTTTATCGGGGTAATAAATGAGAAACGCAAGCTCCTCACGCTCCGCCGAAGATACGGTCTTTCCGAGCGTTATGTCTATCTTGTTTTTTATCATTCCCGATGCGCTTTTGAGCATATGCAGGAACGCTTCATATTCGCCGTGGATATCGCTGAAAAAATACTCCGTTCCCTTTGGCAGGCTTCGTATCGCGGAGAGATTGACAATTTCGCTGACTGCACTGTCGATAGTCGGGAACTTTTTTGCAAGCAGGGTAAGATATTTTTTGTCCATATTAAAAATCCTTATAGGAGTTCTCTAAAAACCTAAACAAAATAATACTTCGTATTATTCGCAAAGTCGCAGAAATTTTGCCGTGAGGGAGGTTTTTAGAGGTTCCCTTATGTAACACCAATACCGCACAAGGCATTTTTCGCTTTGTACGGTGTTGGAAAATTTATAAATTTACTTTGTAAGATCGCATTTTCTTACTGCGTCCCTTACCTTTAATACGAAAGCAGGCGAAACGGAAAGCTCGTCGATTCCCATTCGCAGGAACGTTTCGGTAAGGCTCGTGTCAGCCGCAAGCTCTCCGCAAATGCCTATCCAAGCGCCGTGCTTGTGAGCGTTTTCTGCCGACATTTCGATAAGGCGAAGAATAGCTTCGTGGTGAGTGTCGATGAACTGCTCAATATTGGCGTTCTGACGGTCGCAGGCGAGAGTGTACTGCGTGAGGTCGTTCGTGCCGACGCTGAAAAAGTCTACCATTGGCGCAAGCTTGTCGCTTATTATCGCAGCTGCAGGGGTTTCTATCATAATGCCGAGTTCGACCTTGTCGGAAACCTCAACGCCCTCCGATTTTAGCTGTTCCTTTACCTCGCCGCAGATCGCAAGTATCTTTTCGACTTCGGAAACGCTCGTTATCATCGGGAACATTATGCCGAGATTGCCGTAAGCGGACGCTCTGTAAAGCGCACGGAGCTGTGTTCGGAAAATTTCGGGGCGTGTAAGGCAAATTCTTATCGCACGGTAGCCGAGCGCAGGATTTTCTTCCTTTTCCAGTCCGAAATAATCGACCTGCTTGTCTGCACCGATATCGAGAGTTCGGATTATGACCTTTTTGCCTGCCATACTTTCAAGAACACGCTTGTAAGCGGCGAACTGCTGCTCCTCGGTCGGGTAATCGCTGCTTTCGAGATAGAGGAATTCGCTTCGGAACAAGCCTATTCCGCCTGCGTCGTTCGCAAGAACTGCGCCGATGTTGTCAACGCTGCCGATGTTGGCGTAAATGTTGATATTTCTGCCGTCGAGAGTAACATTTTCCTTGCCTTTGAGTTCCTGTAAGAGATGCTTTTTCTCCTCGTCCTCTTTGCGCTTCTTTTCGAGCCTTGCAACGGTTTCCTCATCGGGGTCGATGAAAATCTCGCCTGTGTAGCCGTCAACAGCGGCAAAAACTCCGCTTTTTACGGTATTGAGAAGCTCCGTTCCAACGCCTATGACCGCAGGGATATTCATATTTCTTGCAAGGATAGCCGTATGAGAATTGGACGAGCCGAAAGCCGTTACGAATGCGAGGACTTTGTCCTTGTCGAGCTGAACGGTTTCGCTCGGTGCGAGGTCGTCAGCGCAAATTATCACCTTTTCATCGGAAACAGCGTCCGAACCGCCCTCGTCCGAAAGACAGCTTATGATACGGTTGGAAATATCCTTGACATCAGCCGAACGAGCCTGCATATATGCATCGTCCATTGAAGCGAACATTTCCGAGAAGTTGTCCGCTGTTACTGCGACTGCATATTCGGCGTTGACGGACTGCGTTTCTATAATGCTTTCGATAGATTCGTTGTAGTCCTCGTCCTCTATCATCATCTGATGTATCTCAAAGATCTGCGCATTTGCTTCGCCAACCTCTTTGAGCGCTTTTTCGTAAATAGCGCGAAGCTGCTCGGTTGCTTTTTCCTTTGCCTTTGTCAGCCTTGCCTTTTCAGCTTCAATATCTTCGATGTGAGTTCTCTTGACCGATGCTTCTCTGCGAGTGAAAACGGAAATACGTCCGAGTGCGATAGCACCGTAAACTCCCTTGCCCTTTAAAGTTGTCATAGATAAGCTCCTCCCGTTGAACGGACGGCGGAACTGTCCGCCGCCCTTTTGTCAATATTATTCGCCGAAACCGTCCTCAAACATCTTTACGAATTCATCAAGTACAGCCTGCTCATCGCCGCCCGAAACGGTCAGCTCAACGTCTGTGCCTTTCTTGATGCCTGCTGCCATTATCTGCATTACAGCCTTAGCCTTGATCTCCTTGCCGTTGGCTTTCATAACGATCTCGCTGTCGGGGTGTTCCTTTGCTGCCTTTGCGATCATTCCTGCGGGACGCATATGCATACCCTCTGCGTTTACTACTGTTACAACCTTTGATACCATAGTTATTCTCTCCTTATAAAATATTTTTTATTCTTAAATGAATTGCTTGACTTTGAAAATTTATTTTGATATCTTCTTTTTTAAAAGTCCGAGAAGAAGCATACTGATAACAGAACCTACAACGAGTGATACCACATACATTACTGGGTTTCCGACTACAGGGAATACGAAGATTCCGCCGTGAGGTGCGCGGAGCGTGCAGCCGAATGCCATTGAAAGTCCGCCTGCCGTTGCTGCTCCGACGAGGCAGGCAGGGATAACTCTTGCAGGGTCGGCAGCCGCATAAGGAATTGCGCCCTCTGTGATAAAGCTGAGTCCCATAATGTAGTTTACAGGTCCGCTCTTGCGTTCGTCCTCTGTGAATCTGTCCTTGAAGAATGTCGTTGCGAGTGCGATAGCGATCGGAGGAACCATACCGCCGACCATTACAGCCGCCATTATGTCATAATTGCCCGAAGCAATAGCCGCCGTGCCGAATACATAAGCCGCCTTGTTGAACGGACCGCCCATATCTATCGACATCATTCCGCCGAGTACACAGCCGAGGAGAATTTTGCTCGAATTTCCCATATTGGAAAGGAAGTTTGAAAGTCCCTCATTGAGCATACCCATTATCGGGTTGACTGCGCACATCATTATTGCGACCATTGCAAGTCCGCCGAGCGGATAGATAAGAACAGGTTTTATTCCGTTGAGCGCTTTCGGCATCTTGTCACAGGCTTTTTCAAGCATAAGCGTGAGGAAACCGCCGATGAAGCCTGCAAGCAAAGCTCCGAGGAAGCCCGAGGGAACGTCACCTGCGGGTGAAGCGAACGTTGCGCCCGAAACAGCCATTGCGCCGCCTGCCATACCTACAAGAAGTCCCGGCCTGTCGGCAATGCTCTTGCCGATATAGCCTGCAAGGATAGGTATCATAAAGTTGAATGCGTAGCCGCCAATTGTTTTGAACCAAGCCGCAGCCGCAAGATGCGTACCGAAGTCGCTGTCCTGAGGTGCGCCGCCTATCGAGTCGATGAGGAATGCAAACGCAATGAAAATACCGCCTGCAACAGTGAACGGGAGCATATTTGAAACGCCGTTCATAAGGTGCTTGTAAAGCTTTCTGCCGAAGCTTTCATTTCCCGATGAAGAAGCTCTTTCGGATTTTCCGCCCTCGTGATGATATACGGGAACATCGCTGTATTCTACACGGTTGATAAGCTCCTCGGGTATCTTTATTCCGTCCGAAACCTTTGTGATGATAACTCTTTTTCCGTCAAAGCGAGCCATTTCGACAGTCTTGTCAGCCGCAACGATTATGCCGTCGCAGTTCGCTATCTCCTCATCAGTGAGGATATTCTTAGCACCGCCCGAGCCGTTTGTTTCGACCTTTATCGAGATGCCAAGCTTCTTTCCTGCCTTTTCGAGAGCCTCGGCAGCCATATAGGTATGCGCGATTCCCGTCGGGCAAGCCGTTACTGCAAGAACTTTGTAACCGTCAGCCGACTTGACTTCCGCTTTCGGCTCGTCGGGGAACTTTTCGTTCTCCATATCGTCAATGACTTTGAGGAATTCGTCCTTGTCCTTTGCGGCAAGAAGCTTCGCACGGAAATCTTCGTCCATAAGAATTGTCATAAGCCGCGAAAGCACTTCAAGGTGAACATCGCCGTCATTCGGTGCTGCTATCATAAACAGGAGGTTGGAAGGTTCATCATCGAGCGCTTCGTAATCAACGCCCTCGGGAACTGTCATTGCCGCAAGTGACGGCGCTTTTACCGCTTCGCTCTTTGCGTGAGGTATCGCAATACCTTCGCCGACAGCCGTTGAACCCTTTTCTTCACGGGCAAGAATACCCTTTTTGTATTCGTCCTTATCCGCAATATTTCCGCCCTTTACCTGAAGATCTATCAGCATATCGATAGCTTCACTCTTAGTCTTTGGCGAACCGCCGAGCATGATGCTTTCTTTGTTAAGCAGGTCAACTATTCTCATAATAAGTCCTCCTCATCAATTTTATGTCAACGATCAAAGCGTTTTCAGAAGTTCATCTATCTTGGCTTTTTCGGCAAGTCCGTCCGAGAAAGCTGTTGCACCGCCTGCCGCAGTTCCAAGCTTCAGAGCGTATTCATAATCGCCCTTGAGTGAGCCTGCTGTGAAGCCTGCGACCATCGAATCGCCTGCGCCGACGGAGTTCTTGACCGTTCCCTTGCATACGCCGCAGCGGTGCATCTTTCCGTATTCGTCAATGAGCATCGCACCGTCGCCTGCCATTGAGATAAGCACATTCACCGCACCCATTTCCTGCAGTTTGCGAGCGTACTTTTCAATTTCTTCGTCCGTTTTAAGCTCAACTCCGAACATTTCGCCAAGCTCGTGATTGTTCGGCTTTACAAGGAAAGGCTTGTATTTAAGCACGTTGAGGAGCAAGTCCTTAGTTGCATCGACCACGGTCTTGATGTTCCTGCCCGAGAGCCTTTCGAGAATTTTCTCATAGATATCGGACGGGAGCGAGGACGGTATGCTTCCTGCGAGGATAAGCGTGTCGCCGTCCGAAAGCTTGTCAAGCTTTGCAAAAAGAGCGTTGATAGCGGCTTCGTCAATGTCAGGTCCCTGTCCGTTGAGTTCGGTCTCCTCGGTGGATTTTATCTTGACATTTATTCTTGAATTTCCGTTTTTAAGGCGAACGAAATCTGCATCAATGCCCATTTCGGAAAGTCCGTTTTCTATCGCTTCGCCCGTGAAGCCTGCCGTGAAGCCAAGCGCCTTTGAGTCGATGCCAAGCTCTCTCAATACTATTGAAACATTGATACCCTTTCCGCCGAAGTACATTTCTTCCTTTTCGGAACGGTTCGTTGCGCCGAGCTTCATTTCGCCCGTATGAACAACATAGTCGATAGCAGGGTTGAAAGTTACTGTATAAACCATGTCACATTACCTCCTTGATATTTGCCTTTGAAAGATATTTTTTATCCTGAAGCTTGTCCGTGATGATATTCACTCTGCCAAGCTGTGTGAACGTTATTGCCGAAACCTGACCGAATTTGGAGTGGTCTGCAAGAATATAAACTGTTTGACTGTTCTGAACCGCAGCTGTCTTTACGCTCGCTTCGTTTCGGTCGGGGGTCGTAACGCCCGATGAAAGTGAGATACCATTCGCACCGATGAAGCATTTTGTAAAGTTGTAGCTTTGCAGACTGCTCACACATTCCGCTCCGACGATAGCTTCCGTTGTGACCTTTATCTCACCTGCGGGGATATAGACCTTGAAGCCTCTCTGCGCAAGCTTTTTTGCGTGTACGAACGCATTTGTCACGAATATCACGCTCTTGTCGGGGAGAAAATCTATCATCTTTTCAGTGGTCGTTCCTGCATCGATGAAAACCAAGTCGCCGTCATCGATGAGCGAAGCCGCATATCTCACTATCGCCGTTTTTTCCTCGGTGAAAAGCTTCGACTTCGATTCAACGTCATTTTCCACCATACTAAACGAACGGTCGTCAGCGGCTATCGCACCGCCGTGTACTTTTTTCAGCAGACCCTTTTCGTCAAGCTGCGTAAGGTCACGTCTGACGGTCGATTCGGACGCTCCAAGCTGCTCGCAAAGCTCCGTCATTGTGACGCTGCCGCTGCGCTTTACCTGATCGAGTATAAAAGCGTGTCTTTCTTCCGTAAGCATTTTCAGCACCTTCTTTTTTGAATGTATTTGAACGTTTGTGATTGTTTCTGCTATGATAATAACACAGCTCAATAAGAAAATCAATAGTTTTCGGTCAAAAACATTCAAAAAGCTTTATTTTTGTATATTTGTATAAGTGTAAGCTTTTTGAATTGTGCATTATAACAATATATACTGCACAATTTTGCGTCAAACTATACATTTCGCATACTGCAAACATTATTTTTGCGGCGTGCAAGCTTCATAAACGTTCATTTCCATTCAATTTATACCGATGAAATTTTATTCTACAGATATAATGAGTGGAATTATCGTCTTTTTCAGCACGTCTTTTCGCAAAATGAAACTTTTCCCACTCTTTAAACGGTCAAAAAACTGCAATATTATTTTCAGCAATATTATTTTACATACAATTTAATTGACAAACTATCCCTTTGGTGTTATAATTATTTTGCAAAAAATATAAATATTTGACCACGGAGGTGAATAAAGTGGCAAACGGCGATAGCTGCGGGTCAAACGGGCGATCATACAGATATTTTCATACAGCTGATAAGGCTCGCTTTGCGCTGCCATTTTATTCACTGTAAATAACGATACCTGCCCGTATATGACCTGCAGCGACTGTCATATACGGGATTTTTATTCCCCGATGTCCGTCAGTTTGATGTACAGCATACATTAAAAAGAAACGGAGGACATTCCAATGAAGAACACGGAAAACACTATTGTAAAAGCACCTGAATCCGAAGCTGAAAAAAATCCGCACTTCAACGAAATAACCGCAATAATCACAGGCAATGATTCGCCAAAAGCGATGATGAACCGTCTGGACGATTATCACGGCAGCGATATTGCAGATGTTATCAGCAGCCTTACTGTTCAGGACAGAAAAAAGTTCTACCGCATTTGCAGCGAGGAGATGCTCGGTGATATTTTTGAGCATCTTGACAAAAAAGACGCAGGAACCTATCTCAACGAAATGGATATCCGCAAAGCAGCAGCTCTCATATCCACACTCGATACCGATACTGCCGTAAACATTCTTTCCGAGATCGATAAGGACAAGCGCAGTCTTATAATTGATACCGTTGACCCCGATATCCGAAATGAACTGAAGCTCATCGCCTCCTTTGATTATGAGGAAATAGGCAGCAGAATGACCACCAACTGCATAATCATCAAAGATGATATGTCGATAAAGCAGGCAATGACCGCGCTTACCAGTCAGGCAAAAGAGAATGACAATATCTCAACACTGTTCGTTGTTGACGAAAACAATGTTTTCAGCGGCGCTATCGACCTCAAAGATCTTATCACCGCAAGGAGCGAGGACGAGCTGAGCGGTCTTGTTGCGACCTCATTCCCCTATGTATATGCCACAGAACAGACCTCCGACTGTATCGAAAAGCTGAAAGATTATTCGGAATATATCATACCCGTTCTGGACGATTCAAACCGACTGCTCGGCGTTATCACCGCGCAGAACATCATCGAAGCCGCCGACGACGAAATGGGCGAGGATTACGCAAAGCTTGCAGGTCTTACTGCCGAAGAAGATCTAAACGAACCCATTATGCAAAGTATGAAAAAGCGTCTGCCGTGGCTGCTGATACTGCTTGCGCTCGGAATGCTCGTTTCGACAGTTGTAGGCGCGTTTGAAAAGGTGGTCGCACAGCTCACGCTGATAGTTGCGTTCCAGTCGCTTATCCTTGATATGGCAGGTAACGTAGGTACGCAGTCACTTGCGGTGACTATCCGAGTGCTTACAGACGGACAGCTTTCGTTCAAGCAAAAGCTTCATCTTGTATCGAAAGAAATGCGCATCGGACTGCTCAACGGTGTGCTTGTCGGAGCGCTTTCGTTTGCCGCAGTCGGTCTTTACATCTTTCTTTTCAAGGGCAAAGACCTTATGTATTCCTTCGCAATGTCGGGCTGTATCGGAATTTCGCTCATACTCTCAATAATCGTATCCAGTGCAGTCGGAACGCTCATGCCGCTTTTCTTCAAGAAGATAAAAATAGACCCTGCCGTTGCTTCCGGTCCGATGATAACCACTCTCAATGACCTTGTTGCAGTCGTTGTTTACTATGGAACAAGCTGGATATTCCTTATCAATACGCTGCATCTTGCATAAACTTTTATCAAAAAAGCTTTGACTTAAACATAAAATAATAACGCAGGTGATATTTTATGTGGATAGCATTCGCATTCGGCTCTGCCCTTTTTGCAGGCGTTACCTCTATCCTTGCAAAAATAGGCATCAAAAACACCGATTCGACCGCCGCAACGGCTGTACGAACCATAATCATTCTCTTTTTCTCATGGGTAATGGTGTTCGTCACGGGACAATTTGGCGGCATTAACGATATTTCAGGCAAGACGCTCACATTCCTCATACTTTCGGGACTTGCAACGGGCGGAAGCTGGCTCTGCTACTTCAAAGCGCTCCGGATCGGTGATGTAAACAAGGTCACTCCCGTTGACAAATCAAGCACCGTACTCACGATGCTGCTCGCGTTCATCATTCTCGGCGAGGAACTGAACCTGCTGAAAATAGTCTGCATTATCCTCATCGGCGCAGGCACTTACCTTATGATAGAGAAGAAGAAAACCAATGTCAAAACAACGGGCAAAGGCTGGCTTTTCTATGCCGTACTCTCCGCCGTGTTCGCAAGCCTTACCTCTATCCTCGGCAAGATAGGCATAAGCGATGTCCCCTCCAACCTCGGCACGGCGATACGAACGATAGTCGTTCTCATTATGGCATGGATAATGGTCTTTGTCACGAAAAAGCAGGACGAGCTGAAAAAGATAGACCGAAAGAGTATGCTTTTCATCTGCCTTTCGGGACTCACAACAGGACTTTCGTGGCTTTGCTACTACAAGGCATTGCAGGACGGTCAGGCGAGTATCGTTGTGCCGATAGACAAGCTGAGCATTCTCGTCACGGTCGCTTTTTCCTATATCGTGCTGAAAGAAAAGCTCACAAAAAAATCATTTCTCGGGCTTGTGCTTATAACCGCAGGAACGCTTCTCCTTGTTATATGATTGGAAAGGAATTTTATGACGGAAATTGATTTCAGAATACTTGACTTTATTCGGGAAAAGCTTTCAAACGGCTTTTTCGACTTTGCTATGCCGAAGCTGACCGCGGTCGGAAATATCGGTCTTATATGGATATTCATTGCCGCCGCAATGGTCATAAGCCGAAAATACCGACGCAGCGGCATCGAGCTTGCCGCAGGACTTGCAGGCTGTGCACTCATCGGAAATCTTCTGCTGAAAAATCTCGTCGCACGTCAGCGACCTTGCTGGATAAATGAAACCGTTGAGCTTCTCATAGCAGTGCCGAAAGATTATTCTTTCCCCTCGGGTCACACTATGACAGCGTTTGCCGCAGCCGCTATCATACTCCATGCAAATAAGAGGCTCGGGATCGCTGCGTACATTCTTGCTGCTGTTATCGCATTTTCAAGACTGTACCTGTATGTTCATTTTCCGACCGATGTTCTCGCAGGCGCGGTAATAGGAACGCTTATCGGTATTGCCGTTTGCTTTTTCTCGAAGAAATTCTTCCCGCCAAAAGATCTGCAAAACACTGACAAATAAAATCAGCCGCACATCAAACCCAAAAGGTAAGATGTGCGGCTTGTTTTTTTACCAATCACTGTCCCAGTCGGAATCGCCCGCGTCCCAACTGTCATAACTATTGCTGTCCCAGTCGTTGCTGTCCCAATCATCATCCCAGGAGTTGCTGCTGTTATAATACTGACTGTCGGAAAAGTCGCCTGCACCGTAACCGGAAGAATAATCCTTGCCGTCATAATAGCTGCTCGAATTATTCGACAGCTCACTGTCAACATCGTATGCGTGCGACCAACCGCCGTAAGGGTCATAATAATACCAGCTGCTGTCGTCATAATAATAGTACGAATTATCGTATGTATAATATCCGCTGCTCGGAGAATGGTCGTTCAAAGTGGCAAATACTGCGCCGCCGACGATAAGACCCACGATCAGAAGCACTATCAGCCAGGTGAAATCAGGCTTTTTTCTTCTCGGTTTCGGCGAAGAAATTATGTTTTTACTCCCGCTGTTTTTTTCTTTTCGGAGAAGTACCTCGGACTTGAGCTTCTGATATATCTCATTTACCGCGTAGACTTCGTCCTTGCCTTGATAGCGTATCGCACGAGTTCCGTCAGCCTTGTTTTTGTAAACAACAAAATCGCCGTTTTCATCCTTGTAAATACCGAATGCCTTAGGCTCTTTGTAGTCCTCACCGATGAAAAACCTCATCTTCTCCAAAGGCATATTGTGCGAAGCGCAGAAGCTTTTCAGCTCCTCAATAGTCTTTGGAACGCCCACAGCCGCCCTCGCAACGCCCTCATTCGGCGCGCCGCAGTTGGGACAAACCTCATCGGTATCGCTTATAAGCGAACCGCAATAGCTGCACTTTATTTTCATCTATAAATAATGTACTTCCCGAAAAAAGTACATGTCCCCCTTTCCTTACAATTTTTATGAACATTGTATTACATTTATTATATATTATTTTAAAAATAATTGCAATAGTATTTCTCAAATTTTTTGACTTTTTACAAAAAACTGACCTCCCCCTAATACAAGAGAGAGGTCAACATTCCGGTCATCTTCCGTCAGTCCGTTATTTACCTGCTGTGCAGACATTTTAATTTACCGTATCCGCTCGGGTATTATTTAGGGATACGCCGATCAAAGCAAAACGTATTATCAGCGCTCCCTTAATATGAGTTCAGACGCTTCTTTTTCTGTAATATAATCCGCCTTTTCCATTTTGTCAATGACTATCGCCGTGCGCCTGACCGCAAACTCGGACGATACATCGGGCGAATATGCACTCGGGGCATTCGGCAGTCCTGCAAGCATTGCACATTCATAATCGGAAAGCTCCGATACGGATTTCCTGAAATATCCTTCTGCCGCCGCGTCAATGCCGTAATATCCGCTGCCGAAATAGATGCTGTTCACATAGAGAGCGAATATTTCTTTCTTGGAAAATGACTTTTCTATCCTGAAAGCCATAAACGCTTCCGCAAATTTCCGCTCAAGCTTTTTCTCCTGAGTGAAGAATTCGTTTTTCGCGAGCTGCTGCGTGATAGTGCTGCCGCCCTGCTCCGGCGACATTACCTTTATATCGTGCAGAACTGCTCTGCATATCGCAAATATGTCGATACCGCTATGCTTCCAAAATCTTTGATCTTCCGCCGCAATGACAGCATTCACATAAAATTCGGGCAGGTCGTCATAGTCAACGAACCGACAGCGGCTTTTTATATCCGCCGCCATTTCGGAAACGCTCTTTTCATCAAGTGCAGAAGTGTACATTTCATATCCGTGATAAGCATAATATCCCAGCACCGCCAAAACTCCGAGCAGCAGGATAATTACTGAAACAAGGATAGTCCCTTTTATTGCTTTTAACCTTTTCTTCATTTTGTCATATCCTTTCTGTCAGAACCTGTCTTCATAAGAAATGTATGCGGATTTTCGAGCATAATTTTGTTGCAGACAAGGCAAAAATCCGCAGGCGTGCTGCCGCACGGCAAGGATTTTTAACGCAGTATGCAGCAAAATTTGCCGAAAAGACGTGTGCATATGCTTATGAAGACAGGTTCTCAGGTCTGCCAAGCAATTTATCCGTAATATCGGACACGATCTTTATCGCCGAAACAAGTATCATCGTGACCGCCATCAAAGCTGAAATGACGACCAAAGCCGCAATCTGTGCGAGCGGACAGACAGTCTTTTTCATAGCATCATTCCCTGTCACTGACGATCTTATAGTAGCTGCCCGATGTTATCATATACACTGCCGTGTACAGGATTCCGAACAATACAAAGCAGCAAAGCGTCACTATTGCAAAAAGTCCCTTGTCCGTCAAGCCGAACAGCATAAGCAGCCTTGAAACTATACCGAATGCAAACGCCATGTGTACGCCTGCTGCGGCGAGCGGTGCAAAAAATACCGTAAGCACCTGCGAATTTATGCTCTTTCTTATCTCTGATTTCGTCATTCCGACCTTTTGGAGAATACCGAACTTCGACTTGTCCTCGAAGCCCTCGGATATCTGCTTGTAATACATTATAAGCACTGCCGCGGCTATGAACACCGTGCCGAAAAGGATACCGAGGAAGAACAAACCGCCGTAGAGAGCGTAAAAATCGTTTCTGCCGCTTTCAAGTCCGTCCAATCCCACGCCTGCCCAGTCATCGGGGTGTTCCTCTCTGATCTTGACAATGCTGTCGTTCAGTTCCTTGGTTATTTCTATCTGTTTATCCGCATCGCAGGAAAGGTCAAATGCGTAATAATCGTGCATATAGGAAGAATATGCGCCGTAAATGCCGAGCTGAAGATCATACAGTTCCTTTACAACGTCTTCGTCCTTTACAAAGATGAAAGCAGACGGTGTCATCTGCGCAGCATCAACGCCGTTCGGAACGAAAGCATCAATATGTTCTTTGATGTTAAACGTGCCGTATTCCGCAATTGTGAGTGTATCATAGTTATAGTCTTTTTTGGTCGTGCAGATAAGTGCTTCGCCGTCCGAAAGTGTTTCATTTTTGCCCATAAGACGGTTGTAATCGGCGAGTGTGATGATAAAAAGCTGACGGATATCGGAGATTCCGACCTCATCTCTTCGGTTCGTGTCAAGTATGACTTCACTTCCGACAAAACCGCCCGAAATGTCAAGATAGCTGTAGTACAGGATATTTTCGGGCTTTTCGCCGTATTTATCAAGCACAGTTTTCACGGCACTTCTGCTGAGCGAAACGGGTATCTCATCTGTAGAATAGGTGTCAACGACAATATCCCTCGGATAGCGGCGGGCGAGCATATCTTCTTCGCCAACATAAAGGCATATCGTGGAGGAAAGCGTCACAAGCACCATTGTTGACAGTATGCATATCGAAGCCAGTCCTGCGCCGCTTCGCTTCATTCTGTAAGCCATTTGCGAAACGGAGATGAAGTGGTTCGTTTTGTAATAATACTTTTTGTTCTTCTGCAAAACCTTGCACAAAGCGACCGAACCCGAAACAAACAGCATAAACGTTGCGGCAATTACCATTATCACAGCCGCGAAGAATGCGAATATTGCTTCAAGCGGATTTTGGATATAAACGGCAAGGAAATAAGCCGCTCCGAGGATAAGCGCACCCAATACGGCGAGAAAATAGTTCGCTTTCGGCGGCTTTTCACCCGAATTTTCGCTTTTCATAAGCTCTATCGGGTTGGAAAGGTGTATCTGACGAAGCGAATTTATCAGTATGAGCAGGAATATCACCGCATAGTAGACCATTGCGTGGATTATCGACTTTGGCTCTGCATTAAAGGTGTATGAAGCCGCGCCGCCAAGCATTTTTGTGAGCGCAAGTTCCGCAAGCTTTGAGAAAAGTACACCGCAGGTTATTCCCACAGCGAGCGAGGATAAATATATGATAAAGGTTTCCCATAAAAGTATTCGCGCGATGTTACGCTTATCCATTCCGAGAATATTGTAAAGTCCGAACTCGGTTTTTCTTCGGCGGATAATGAATGAATTCGTGTAAAAGAGAAAAACTGCGGAAAAAACGACCATTACGCCGCAGCCCATATAAAGGAGCATCTGCATTGTTGTTCCGCCCTGCATTTCCTTTACAAAACTGCTGACGGTAAGAAACGATGTGATGTAGTACATCATTATCATTCCTGCGCAGGTGAGGATATACGGCAGATAAATGCGGCGGTTCTTTTTTATGCCGTTGACCGCAAGCTTCGGGTACAGAAGCATAGTGTTCATCAGACCGCACCTCCCGAAGCGATAAGGGTGAGGGTATCGGAAATTTTCTTGTAAAACTCCTCATTCGTGCAGCTTCCTCTGTAAAGCTGGTGAAAAACTTCGCCGTCCTTGATGAAAAGCACACGGTTTGCATGGCTTGCCGCCTTGACGGAATGCGTTACCATAAGTATGGTCTGCCCCTCGGAGTTGAGCTTTGAGAATACGGCAAGAAGCTCATCGGAGGCTTTTGAATCAAGCGCGCCTGTCGGCTCGTCCGCAAGGAGAAGCTTCGGCTCGGTTATCATTGCTCTTGCGGCGGCTGTCCTCTGCTTCTGTCCGCCCGATATCTCATACGGATATTTGTCAAGGAGATGTGTTATGCCAAGCTTTTCAGCAGCAGGCATAAGCTTTTTCTCCATTTCGCCATAGCTCATTCCCATAAGCACCAGCGGCAGGAGAATGTTGTCCCTCACGGTAAAGGTATCGAGGAGATTGAACTCCTGAAAGACAAAGCCGAGATTGTCACGCCTGAACTTTGCCGTTTCCTTTTCTTTAAGCTTTGCAATATCAGCGCCGTCGAGCAAGACCTTTCCTCCCGTCGGCTTATCGAGCGCGGCAAGAATGTTGAGGAGGGTCGTTTTGCCCGAGCCGCTCTCGCCCATTATTGCGATGTATTCGCCCTTTTCGGCGGTAAAGTTCACATTTTTAAGAGCTTCGACCTTTGCTGAACCGATCCGCGCAGTGTAAGTTTTTTTCACGTTTGTTACTTCAAGTATAGGCATTGCTGTCATTTCCTTTCTGAATTTCTGATATAAGTATAACAGAAAAGGAAAATGTACGCCATTGATACGGCTTACATTTTCCTCAAAAAGCTTACAATTTTGTAAGGTCATTCAATTTCAAGCCTGCTTCTTTCAAGAAACAGCTTTATCACAGTGCCGCTGTCACCGCTTTCCGCGGTTATCTTGTGTCCGAGCTTGCCGCATATTCGTCTGCACAGATACAGACCTATGCCGCTCGCCTTTTTGTCAAGCCTGCCGTTGCAGCCCGTGTAGCCTTTTTCAAATATTCGCGGAAGATCTTCGGGGGCAATGCCTATTCCCGTGTCCCTTATGCAAAGCGTAAGCGGCTCTTCGCAGTATATCTCGACCTCACCCGACGGAGTGTATTTCACAGCGTTTGATATGACCTGCTCAATGACGAAAAGAAGCCATTTTTCATCGGTGAGAACAGTCTTTTCAAGCGGCTTATAGACAAGCTTTAACTGCCTGCGAATAAACTGCGATGAGAATTTCCGCACAGCCTGCTTTACGATGCTGTCAAGGTCATATTCCTTTATCACAAGGTCGGTGCTGTCGCTGTCAAGGCGAAGATAGCAAAGCACCATTTCGGCATACTGCTCTATTTTCTGCAAATTTTCCGAAAGCTCACTGTATTCGGGACTGTCGCCGTTCTGCAGGATAAGACCCATTGCGGCGATAGGCGTTTTTATCTGATGCACCCACATCGTGTAGTAGTCGGTCATATCCGAAAGCTTCTTGGCGGCCTCATTTTCCGCCGATCTCAGCGAATCACAGAGGGTATTTATAAGCCTTGTATAGTCCTCTTCAATGCCACTTTGGGGCAATGGGATATTTTCCGCCGAAAGAGTTATCTCATCGGCAAGCTTTTGCAGGATTTTTCGTCTTCGCTTATATGAAATAAAACCAACAGCTGTGAAAACCGCCCCGAAAAAGCCGCTTAAAACCGCGCCGTACAGCACGGGCGCAAGCGGCAGTTCATACAGCGAAAACACGACCGCAAAAACTACACATATAATGAGCCATACTATTATATTTTTCTTATGAGCCGATATAAATTCTCCGAACATCTTCATTTACTCCACAATATAACCCATACCCGATCTTGTTTCGATAAAATCGGCAAGTCCCGATCTTTCAAGCTTTTTCCGAAGCCTTGATACATTGACCGTGAGGGTGTTCTCGTCAACATAGCTGTCCGTTTCCCAAAGCTTGTTCATAAGAAAATTCCTGCTCACAACCTTTCCCTTATTTTCGAGCAGGGTCAGCAGGATACGGTACTCGTTCTTCGTAAGGTCTATTTTTTCGCCGTTGAAAGAGAGCGTTGCGTCGGACACGTTCAGCATCGCACCCTTATGAGCGATAACATTCGTTTCCGAACCGAAATCATAAGTTCGGCGAAGTATCGCCTGAATCTTCGCCATAAGAACGGTAAGGTCGAACGGCTTCGCAATAAAATCATCACCGCCCATATTCATCGCCATAACGATATTCATATTATCCGAAGCGGAGGAAAGGAACATAACGGGAACTTTGGATATTCTGCGGATCTCCGAGCAGAAATAAAACCCGTTATAATACGGCAGACCGATATCCATTATCACAAGGTGGGGTGAGAACTCTGTAAACTCGGTCATTATATCCTTGAAATTCTCCGCGCACTTTGCTTCAAAGCCCCATTTTTCAAGGTGATTTTTTACGGCGTTTGCAATGGTGCGGTCGTCTTCTATTATAAGTATTTTGTACATTAAGGGTCTCCTTTTTTATGCTTTTCTTTTATTATAGCATATAAAAAAGCATAATACAACTTAACAGAGAAAACATTTTCCCTCGATTTATTTTTTGAACATTGACTATATCCCTGCCGTATGCATTTCCGCCGCAAACACAACATCATCTGTTTCCGCTTCGGAAAGCGTCAGCCAAAACGTCAAGTACGGAAAGGTAACTTCGATAAGCGGAACAAAGATAAAGCTCGCACTCGGCGAATACACTGAAAAAGCTGCCCCTGACGGTATGCAGGACGGTCAGACACATCCGACACCTCCCGACGGAGACAGCAACGGCGGAACACCTCCCGAGAAGCCTGAAAATGGCGGAAACGCACAAAGCCGCCCGAAAAGCCTGACGGCGGCAAGCTCGCAGCTGTAAAATAATTCACGCTTGAACTTCATTTTCCCAAATAAACCAAAATATCTCCGCATACCATTCAAAAATGATATGCGGAGATATTATTTTGTGGGGTTCTCTAAAAACCGAAACAAAATAATACTTCGTATTATTCGCAAATTTTC